>VMHT01215222.1_pt1 | contig 12370 bp, 15 predicted proteins | sample 4693611 | NCBI WGS metagenome assembly VMHT01 (sample SAMN12280063, study PRJNA550983) | marine metagenome | isolation source: seawater sampled from same location over 5 years 0.02-0.2 micron viral filtrate | place: USA: collected off the coast of southern California halfway between the port... ...
CGCCAAGGTTGGCGGGACGCTGTTTAACAAGGTGATGAACGGCGACACGTCGGCGGCTATCTTCTGGGCCAAGACGCAGATGGGCTGGAAGGAAAAGCAAGAGATAGAACATACCGGCAAGATTGAAACAATCGAACGAGTTTTTGTTGATGGCAAAATTAACGATTCCGACGCCTAAAGCATTTCGGCCTTTGTTTCAGCCGGATTTGCGCTATCTCGGCGCACACGGTGGCCGTGGGTCTGGCAAGTCTCACCATTTTGCTGAACGCATTGTGGACAGGATGATTGAAGACCCGACTATCCGCGCCGTTTGCATTCGTGAGGTGCAAAAATCCCTGCGTGAATCGGCTTACAGGTTGATTGCTGACAAGGTCAACGCACTAGGCGTTGCTGATCGTTTTCGGGTGCTGCACGACCGCATTGAAACGCCGCAAGGCGGTTTGGTTATATTTATGGGTATGCAGGATCACACGGCGGAAACTATAAAATCGTTGGAAGGCTTCCGCATTGCTTGGGTTGAGGAAGCGCAAACGCTGTCTGAGAAATCATTGGAACTTCTGCGTCCGACAATCCGCGCACCCGGTTCGCAGATGTATTTTAGCTGGAACCCGCGCAACCGCATGGATGCGGTTGATAATTTCCTGCGCGGCGATGACGTTCCAGAAGGCGCGGCGGTTGTGCAGGTCAATTACGATAGCAACCCGTGGTTCCCAAAAGAATTAGAAGCAGAGCGGGCGCTTGATAGGCGTCTGCGTCCCGACCGTTACAGCCACATCTGGCTTGGCGATTACGAACCGCAAGCGGTTGGCGCGATCTGGAATATGCGCGACATCAACGAAGGGCGTGAAGCTGAGTTGCCTAACGATCTGTCTCGTATCCTGATCGCGGTTGACCCGGCGGTGTCTAGCGAGGCGCATAGCGATGAACACGGTATTGTGGCAGTGGCATCTAGCCAATCAGGCCACGGTTATATGCTTGAGGATGGCACGACCAAGGGCGCACCTGAACGCTGGGCGCGGCGGGCCATCGCTATGTACGACCGATATGATGCTGACGGCATCGTGATTGAGAAGAACCAAGGCGGCGATATGTGCCGCCACGTTCTAAACAGCGTTCGCCCCGGCATCAACATCATTGAGGTACACGCGACACGCGGCAAGCACGTCAGAGCAGAACCTATCAGCGCCCTGTACGCTCTCGGTCGCATCCACCACGTCGGCACGTTTCCGCAGCTTGAAAGCCAGATGTGCCAGATCACGGCGTCCGGTTACGAAGGCGATGGATCACCCGACCGGGTTGATGCTATGGTCTGGGGGTTTACTGAATTGTTTCCGAAGCTGGTCAATAAAAGCAACGAGGTATACCGCCAGCAAGCGGTGGCTGATATGGAATATAGCGTGATGAACTATGAAACTAACGACTACCGGGGCCGTCAGGCTGTGGCAATAGGGGAATGATATGAGCGACAGCATCAAAACGCTACTCACCGAAGGCTACCGCAAGATGGGCAAGGCCAAGCCTAAGAAGCCCAAAGGTACAAAGAAAGGATATTGATATGTGTGGTGATCCAGAAGTTGCAAGGCGTGTTTTTTCCTTGCCCGGCATAACATACACAAGAACCTCTGACGGTAAAGTTGTAACAGGTGAAGAAGCTAGGCAAGTGGGGAGGGGTTTTGGCAGTGTGATTGCAAAACAAGCGCCGTCTGCATCTGAAAAAGCTGCTTTGCTTGGCGGAGGTAAATCTAAAAACGTAAGCAAAGCAACGCAAACAACTAGGCGTCAAAAAGCTGTCGCGGCTGAACCTGTAGTTCCCGGCAAGACACCAGTTATAAAATGATCCGACCCATGACCGCGCAGGACATACCCGTCTTGATTGACATGGGCGCGGCAATGCACAAGGAAAGCAGATATGAAAAACTTGACTTTGATCCTGAGAAGCTGCGCCACCTTGGCACAAATATGCTGGATCAACCTGATGGATGGCTGTGCTTGGTTGCTGAACGCGATAGCGAAATTATTGGATTTTGTATCGGCTACGTTGCGCCGCATTTCTTCGGCAATGACCTGACAAGCGGCGATCTTGCGATATACGTTGTGCCGGATCACAGAGGCGGCATGATGGGGGCAAGGCTGGTCAAGGCTTACGACGCATGGTGCAGCGAGAAAGGCGTGTCCGAACCGTTGCTAGGCGTGTCGGCGGGGATCACACCAGACAGGACCGGGCAGCTATATGAACGGTTGGGGTATACTGAAAAATACACCGTTTACAAAAAGCCCAATAATCATTTATGATGTCAAGCTATGAAATGCCTGTTGATCTTTGGTGCGGAAAATGCACATCCATTGGCGTGGTTGCTCAATCGTAAGCGGCGTCATGTTTGGTGTGCGTTGCAGGATGTAGATCGTGGAGCGTGGATTAGTTACAATTGGCATCAAGGTGTGCCGGTCATTCAAGCGGAAGCGGCGGATGATTACGATCTAGCAACGCATTATCGGGCGCAAGGTTTTGCAGTTGTTGAAGTTGAACGGGGAACACAACCGCGTTTGTTTCCGTTGGTTATGAATAATTGCGTCGGTCATGTTAAGGTTGTTTGCGCCTTGCACACATTTGCGGTGACTCCGCACCAGCTATATCGGTCGATGACCAAAAGGAAACGTCCAATGAAATTCAAACAATTATTCACGGTTCCCGGTTTTGGCAGTTCTCCGGCCCCGGCTCCGCCTCCGCCCCCGCCTCCCCCGCCTGAGAAATCAGCCGAAGAAGTCCGTGCCGCTGAACAGACGGCTCGTCGTCGTGCTGCTGGCGCACAAGGACGTGCATCCACAATTTTAACTGGTACAGATGCCGGTGATACGGAGACAGGCGGCAAGAAAATGCTGCTTGGTGAATAATGGTTGATACCGTCCGCACGACGGCAACGCTGCTTTCGTCTCTGTTTCAAGACGGGCAAGCGGCTAACGAAATTACCGCAAACGATATGCGGGATTTGATTGTTTCGTTGCGCCCCAGCTTTGGCGAGTGTTCGATGCAGGGCAATTCAACCGAAACCGTTATTGCGGGCGCTGGTACATATGTGAAGATCGCTGGAACGACGGCTCTTTCGGGAAACGAGTTGTTATTTGACAACAACAGCACAAACACCGGGCGCTTGCGTTACATTGGTGCGCCAAACCGTATAGTTACGTTTTCAGCGTCTATTAGCTGCACGGCGGCTTCCAACAATCAGGTTATTTCTTTCAAGGCTTGGCTGTATGATACCAGCGGTTCTTCTGGGGCATTGCTTGCGCCAACGTTAGTCACTCGCAAAATTACTGCGTCGGGAGAGCTTGGCGCGGTTTCGATACAAGGCAGTGCGTTAATGAGTACAAATGATTATATTGAAATCCACGGAACAAACGAAACATCGACAGCCAACCTAACAATTGCTGATTACAATTTCCAAGCTGTTGCAATTCCAACCGTTTAAGAGGTAGGCATGATTAGCCAAGAACAAGTCATCCATCTTGTTAAACGTAAGAACAAGCTAAAAGCACAACGCGGAACGTGGGAATCACACTGGCAGGATTTGACAAATTTTGTTCTGCCTAACGAATCTGATTTTAATCTGAACCGTTCTAAAGGCGATAAGCGAACCACGCTTGTTTATGATAGTACCGGCATACACGCCAACGAAATGCTTGCTGCTGGTCTGCATGGAATGCTGACCAACCCGGCATCTAACTGGTTTAGCCTTCGCGTCAAAGACAGCATGGACAATTTTGCAGATAATGCTGAAGCGAAGCAGTGGCTTGAAGAAACCACAAATGTAATTCTTGCAGAACTTTCCGCGCCAGACGTAGCCTTCCCGTCCCACATCCATGAATATTATTTGTCGCTTTGTTCTATTGGCACGGCTTGTATGTTTGTTGGTGAGCCGACAACCCGCGAGGGCATCAGCTTCAGGTCAATCCATATCGATGAGATATTTATCGCTGAAAACGCAGATGGAATTGTTGATACCGTTTTCCGCATTTTTAAGATGACTGTGCGCCAGATCGTGCAGAAGTGGGGAGAAAAGTCTTTGTCTCCGCGCATCCAAAGAATGTATGAAAAGAAAGAGTTTGATAAAGAAGTTGAATTGTTTCATTGCGTTTACCCGCGTGACGATGTTGATAAAGGCAAAAAAGCGGCGACTATGCTGCCGGTTGCGTCAGTTTACATCGATGAGAAAGAAAAGCACGTTTTGGCTGAAGGCGGCTTTGACGAAATGCCTTATATGGTTGGCCGCTGGTCGAAAACTGTCGGTGAAGTGTTTGGCCGGTCCCCGGCTATGACGGCGCTGCCTGATATCAAGATGCTTCAAGAAATTATGAAGACGACTATTAAAGCGGCGCAAAAAGTTGTTGATCCGCCGCTGCTGGTGCCGGATGACGGTGTACTGGGTCCGGTTCGCACCATCCCCGGTGGCTTGAATTATTATCGTGCATCTTCTGGTGCGCGGATTGAGCCTTTGCTTACTGGTGGCAACATTGGTCTCAGTTACGAAATGATGAACGATTTGCGTGAACGCATCCGCACAACGTTCTTCCTTGACCAGTTGCAGTTTCAAGGCGCACCCCGCATGACGGCGACGGAGGTTGTTGAGCGCACAGAACGCACGTTGCGGCTGCTAGGGCCAACTCTGGGACGCCTTCAGTCGGAGTTCCTTGGGCCTATGATAGAACGCATCTATGGTGTTTTGGTTCGCGCTGGTCGTTTACCTGAACCGCCTGAGTCCATATCTGAATTAGAACTAAAGATTGAATATGTATCGCCTCTTGCGCGAGCGCAGCGCCAGACTGAAACGCAAGGCATTATGCGGACGCTTGAGTTTGTTGGGCCGATTGCTGGTATGGACCCGCAAGCTGCCCAGATTATCAAGGGCGCGGATACTGTTCGCCACATCGCGGAACTTAACGGCGTTCCGCCAATGCTGCTGAAGTCTGACGATGATTTAATGGCAGAGATGCAAGCACAACAGCAAGCGCAAGCGGCGCAGCAGCAGATGATGCAGGGCGCTGAAGTTATGGACATGATGCAAAAGGGCGCTGATGTTGCCAAAACAGCAGGGGAGGCTGGGTTAAACCTTGTCCAAGGTTAGCAAAGACGATTTTCGGTTTGTCTTCGGATCAGAGGAAGGCAAGCGAGTTCTTTCCCACATTTGCCGTGAGTGCGGTGTTTTGCGGCCTTCGTTTGTTCCGGGCGAAGCGTTGGAAAATGCTGCCTTTAACGAGGGCATGAGAAATGTCGCGTTAATGGTTCTCACGATGCTAGACGAAACACCGGAACGATTTTTAGAACTTTCACAGGAGATTGAAGCCAATGCCTAACGATACCGCACCTGCCGATATGGTGGATAATGCAGAAGCAGTTAGCGAAACGGCCCCTCAGACAGAAACAAGCAACGACGATTGGCGTTCGTCGTTGTCAGAAGACCTTCGGGAAAATCCAAGTTTTTCTAAATTCAAAGATGTGGATAGCCTAGCGGCATCCTATGTCAATCTTCAATCGCACCTTGGGCGAGATAAGATTGCAAAGCCAGTTACGGATAGCGATTGGGATGACGTTTACGAGTTCCTTGGTCGCCCTGAAAGCCCTGAAAAATACGAAATTGAACTGCCGGAAGACTTGCCAGAAGAAATCGCTGGTCAGTTTAACGATGAAACGCTTTCGTCGTTTAAGCAGGAAGCGCACAAGCTGGGCCTTAATGCAGAGCAAGTTAAAAGCCTTGTAGCATGGCAAGCTGGTAACATGGGCAATCAACATGAAGCCTATAAAGGACTGATTGATCAGTCTATGGAGCAAGGCGAAACTGCTTTGCGTCAGGAGTGGGGTCGTGCATACGATCAGAATTTAGATTTTGCCCGCAAAGCATTTTCTGAATATGGCGGCGACGAACTGGCAGCGAAAATGGAAGCCAGTGGCATGGGCAATGACCCTGATGTTCTCCGGGCATTTGCTAATATCGCTAAGACAACAATGGCTGATAAGGATTTGGCTGGACCGTCCAGCGGAACGCAGATGGCGTTGACGCCAGAAGAAGCTAGGGCTGAAGCGGCAACGATTATGTCTCACCCGGCTTATACAGATAAGCGACACCCAGAGCATAATTCTATGGTCAAGAAGGTTCAGGCATTGTTTAATCAGGCTTACGGTGAATGATCGTGACTTGTGACAGAGAACAAATCAGACTAGAATGTTTGAATTTAGCTGTTTCTGGTTCCGCAGATCAGACAATTAAAACAGCAGAAAGATATTTTGATTGGGTTGTTTCCAAGCCCAAACGTGGAAGACCTATTAAAAAAGAGGAAAATATCGATGCCAAAGGGCCTGTACGCAAACATCCAAGCTAAAAGAAAACGCATTGCCTCTGGTAGCAAAGAAAAAATGCGTAAACCCGGCGCAAAGGGTGCGCCAACTGCAAAAGCGTTTAAGCAGTCTGCGAAAACTGCAAAGACTGCAAGGAAAGGGAAAAAGTGATGCCTAAAGGCAAAGGAACTTACGGCAGCAAGGTGGGGCGTCCGCCTAAAACGCAGAAACCAGTAAAGACAACAAAGAAACCGGCAAAAAGAAAGTCTTAAAGATGGCTGCTAAACCTGCCAAGGGCAAAGCAAAAGTCAAAGTGACCGCTGGTGGAAAGCGTGTAAGTTACGGGCAATCTGGTAAGGCAAAAGGCGGAGGCGCTAGGGTAAAGCCCGGAACAAAAAAGGGTGATGCTTACTGCGCCCGTTCTGCCGGTCAAATGAAAAAACACCCCGCCGCCGCAAAGAACCCAAATTCGCCTTTGCGCTTGTCACGCAAAAGATGGAAATGTTCAGGCACTAAATCTAAAGCATAAAAACGGTGGCAATCTGCCGCTGTTTTTTTGCTATTTGCATATTCACAAAAATAAGATACAATCAAGTCGCCTTTCTATAGGTGGACAATTCCTTGCGGAACCCGCACAAGCACGAAGGCAGCTTGGGCCGTCCTAGACGATAACCCTCAAACTACTGTTTTAACCCTTTAGGAGAAATCCGTATGTCTATCCAAGTGACAACGGCTTTCGTCGAACAGTACAGCGCCAACGTCCAGCACCTTGTCCAGCAGGACGGGTCTAAGTTGCGCGGTTCAGTTCGCGAAGAAGCCGTTACCGGCAAAAATGCCTTTTTCGAGCAGATTGGTGCCACGTCCGCACAGCGTCGGACAAGTCGCCACAGTGACACCCCCAGAGTTGATACCCCTCACGCACGTCGTCGCGTTAGCCTTGAAGATTTTGATTGGGCTGACCTCATTGACAACGAGGACAAAGTGAGAATGTTGATTGATCCGACCTCTGATTATGCCCGCGCAGCGGCCATGAGCATGGGTCGTGCGATGGACGAAGTTCTGATTGATGCGGCCCTTGGAAATGCCTTTACCGGCGTTTCTGGCGGAACCACCGTTGCAGGTCAGACGGCTATTGCTAACGGCGGCACGGGTCTTACGCTCGCCAAGCTGCTGTCGGCAAAAGAGACGATGGACGGTGACGATGTTCCTGAAAATGGTCGCGTCATTGTTTGTACGTCTGACCAGATCAGCGATCTCTTGAACACGACTGAAATCAAAAGTTCAGATTTCAATACTGTCAAGGCACTTGCTCGCGGTGAGATCGATTCGTTTCTTGGATTCGAATTTGTATCCGTGAACGGTAAGCGTATTGACGGCACCAAGCTGGTTCCCGTTGATGGTTCTAGCCATCGTCGCTGTTTTGCATTCCAGAATGAAGGTTTGCTTCTTGGTGTCGGTGCTGACATGACAACGAAAATTTCTGAACGTGCGGACAAAAATTATGCAACGCAGGTCTTTTGCTCAATGAGCATCGGCGGCACTCGCATGGAAGAAGCCCGCGTTCTTGAAATTCTTTGTGTCGAATAGGAGGGATTGAAAAATGGCTGTAAAATATAGTGCAGAAATGGCTGGACTCGCGGCAGTTCCAGTTAGCCTCCCGTCTGGCGGAGTTGTAGATGGTAATGTTCGCGTTAAGCGGGCCACCATTACGCTCGCTTCTCAAGCAACTTCGGACACCATTGTTATTGCGAAAGCAACCGAAGGTGAATCTTTCCTTTATGGTGTTCTAAACTCAAGCGCCACGCTTGGCAGTAGTGCCACGATTGCTATCGGCGTTACTGGCACGACCGGAAAATATCGGGCTGCGGCAACTCATACCGCTGCAAATGTCCCGACGTTGTTCGGTGTCAATGCTGGTGTTGCGACCCTAAGTGCTGAAGAAGAAATCTTCATCACGATTGCTAGTGCAGCGTTGCCTAGCTCTGGTACGCTCGTTGTGGATATGTACTTCTCCGCAACGTAATAAGGTTGGGGAGGCTTCGGCCTCCCCACACTTTACTTAGGTGATAGCATGGCAACTTCTGTCGTTCAGATTGTAAACAATGCCTTGGTCAAGATTGGTGCAAACGCCATTCTAACATTGACCGAAGACAGTGAAGCGGCTCGTGCCGCTAATCTTATTTATGAACAGGTCCGTGACTCTTGTCTTCGCGACCATGTTTGGAACTTCGCTGTCAACCGTGTCGAACTAGCGCAAAACAGCACAGCGCCAGCTTTTGAATTTGCTTACCAGTACAATCTTCCGTCTGACTGCCTTCGGGTGTTGCAGATGGAAAATATGGATATGTTTTACCAGATCGAAGGCGGCAAACTGCTGACCAACGAAGGCACTGCCAAAATTTTATATCTGGCCCGCGTTGAAGATGTAAATCTTTTTGATTCTATGTTTGTTGAAGCTCTGTCTGCCCGGATTGCTGCTGAGTTGTGCGTTACGTTGGCAGAAAGCAATACGCTTTATTCAAACATGATGGAGATGTACCAGCGAAAACTTGCTGATGCTCGGTCGATGGACGCACAAGAAAGCGGATATAGAGAAATTATTGCTGACACTTGGTTAGACAGTCGTCTTAATTACGCTGGCGGGCAAACCGTGAGCGTAAACGGCACATATTAAATGCCGCGTTCAGCGCCAATATTCACTAATTTTACGGCGGGCGAACTTTCGCCGCGCCTTGAAGGCCGCGTTGACCTTCAGAAATATCCCAACGGCTGTCAAACGCTTGAGAATATGATTGTGCAAAAGCACGGTCCAGCATCTCGCCGGGGCGGTTTTTATTTTTCCGCCGAAGTGAAAGATAGCAGCAAAAAAACTCGAATACTGCCATTTGAGTTCAGCGCCACTCAGGCATACATAATTGAGTTTGGCGATCAATACGTTCGGTTTTATAGAAATTACGGTCAGATTTCGTCTGGTCCGTTTTCTGAAGTGTTTGACACGCCTTTTTCTAAAGGTAGCGCATACGAAGTATCAACTCCATATCTTGAAGCTGAATTGTTTGAATTAGTTATCACTCAGTCTGCTGACGTTCTGTATATAGCGCACAAGAACCATGAACCACGAACATTGTCTAGGTTGGCCGATACAAACTGGAGTTTGGATATCATCCAGTTTTTAGATGGCCCATATGAGCCTGTGAACGCCACAGAGACGACGTTGGGCCTTTCGGCTACTTCAGGCACCGGGATAACAGTAACCGCTTCAGCGGTGACCGGAATCAACAACGGTGCTGGTTTTCTTACTACTGACATCGGTCGGTTGATTCGATTTGAAGACGCAAGCAATAAGCAAACTTATCTTGAAATTACAGCTAGAGCAGATACAACGCACGTCACGGCTGATTTTATTGGCCCAAACGCATCCGCAACCACTGCCGTAACCGGGTGGCGGCTAGGCGCGTTTTCTGAAACAACCGGCTATCCGTCTGTTGTAACGTTTTTTGAACAGCGTCTGGTCTATGCGGCCACAACAAGCCGACCGCAATCTATGTTCTTTTCTGTGTCTGCTGATTATTACAACCACGCTCCCACAGACAATGATGGGAACGTTTTGGACGATAGCGGGTTTGTCTATACTATTGCGACCGATCAGGTGAATACAATCCGCTGGATGAGGGCCGGTAAGGTGTTGTCCGTAGGCACCGCTGGCGGCGAGTTCATTGTTTCGCAAGGCGATCAAAACAGCCCGCTATCGCCCACAAATACCCGCGTTGTTCGTCAGACTACGTTTGGCAGCGCCGCAGTAACGCCTCCGCAAGTAGGCAACTCCGTTCTGTTTCTGCAACGTGCTAACCGTAAGGTTCGCGAATACGTTTACCAGTTTGAAAGTGACGCCTATACCGCGCCCGACCTCGCCATTCTTTCGGAACACATTACGGAAGGCGGCATTGTTGATATGGCGTATCAGCAAGAACCAGACAGCATTGTCTGGCTAGTACGTTCTGACGGTGTTCTTGTGGGCATGACATATGAACGCGCACAAGATGTTGTTGGTTGGCATAGACACGCTATTGGCGGCGCTAATGCCAAAGTTGAAAGCGTTGCAGTTATTCCAAACACAACCGGAAGCCGCGATGATCTGTGGGCGGTTGTACAGCGCACAATCAACGGCCAATCAGTTCGGTATATTGAGTTTCTAACGCCGGGTATGCCTGAAGTTACAGTAAACACGACAGACGCCACATATCTTGATTCCATGCTTACTTATAACGGCGGCGGCGTAACGTCCGTATTTGGTTTAAGTCATCTTGAAGGTCAAACTGTTTCGGTGTTAGCAAATGGCGCTGCCCATCCAGACCGCACGGTTTCAAGCGGGGCAATAACGCTAAACGGCTCTTATGAGGTTGTCCATGTTGGATTGCCGTATACATCTACGCTGCAAACTATGCGTATTGAATCAGGAGCGAGAGATGGAACGGCGCAGGGTAAGAAGAAGCGGATTGCTCGAATTACATACCGGCTTTTTGATACGCTTGGATTAAAGCACGGCCCAAGCGCAGATCGTTTGGATATTATCCCTTTCCGGTCCAGCGCAGACGACATGGACAAAGCACCGGCGCTGTTTACCGGCGACAAAGAGGTGGAATTTCCGCGCAACTGGGACAAGGACGGTTATATTTTCTTAGTGCAGGATCAGCCGCTTCCGTTTACTATTTTGGCAATTATGCCAGAACTTAATACGACGAAGGTTTGATATGTGTACTGGATTAGAAATTGCTGCGCTTGCTACTGCCGCCGCAGGAACGGTAACTAGCACAGTCGGCGCAATACAGCAGGGCAAATCAGCGCAGAATCTTGCGAATTACAACGCGCAGATTGCACAGAACGACGCTATTGCGGCGCGTCAGAAGGCCGAGTTCGACGCTAGGGCGCAGGAACGTCAGGCACGGTTGTTTGCTGGCACTCAGAGGGCTTCTATGGCCGCTACAGGCGGCGAATTGCTTGATATGCAAGATGTCGTTGATATGAGCGCGGAAGAAGCTGAACTTGAAAACCTTGCAATCCGATACGGCGGTGAAATGGGCTACAGGGCAGGACAGCAAAGGGCGACAGTTGCAAGAATGGAAGGCGCTGCGGCAAAGCAAAAAGCGACAGGGCAAGCTGTGGGGTCTCTTTTAACGGGTGCGGCTTCGACTGCTCAACTAGGCGCAAAGTATAGTGGCGGTGGGGCTACTCCAAAACTTACTTCTTCGTATCCTGCCGGTCCTAACCCGTTTTGATAAATTAATTAAAGGCGTCTGAAAAATGGCAATGGTTCCGAAATACACAAGCAGAGCATCTGTTCCCGGCAGCACCGGGCAACAGCAAGTCTCGCTGTCTCTGGCTTCCAGCCCGCTTTCCGGTGTTGGCGAAGGGCTGACAAAGGTCGCAGGGCAGCTTGAAGCGGCTGCTGGTCGGATACAGGCGCGTGAAGATATCATTAGCTCTGCCGTGGCTAACGATCAGTTTGAACAAGAAACCTTAAAATCTTATAACAGCGCACTTGAAGCTGGAAATATTCTTGACCCTAAACAAAACACAATCGGTAATTTTAACGCTGAAACTGAACAGCGAATTATGCAAACCGTTAATAATTTTGGCGGGAGCGCAAACGCAAAAGCGCAGCTTGAGGCAAGTTTAAGAAGCCGCGCTGGTCAATACGCTAATCAGATGATCAGGTATCAAAACACTGAGCAGCGGAAATATATAACTGAAACAGCGCAAAATGAAATGGCTCCCATAATTTCGGCAATTACTAAAGACCCAAGCGCATTGCGTGGTTCAGTCGAACAGATAGAAGCCATTGTTTCTAAATACGCACCAGCGTTAGACCCGGCTTCACAGCGATCTCTTCGTGATGCTGCACTTTCGGGCGCTATGGAGCAAAGTATCACCGGGCTGCTTAATAGAGGTTCTTGGAAAGAAGCAAACTCTATGCTGATGGATAATCCAATTTTGATGAGATACCTTGACCCGTCAAAAAAGGATCAGTTCAATAGGCAGATA
>VMHT01049422.1_pt1 | contig 12369 bp, 11 predicted proteins | sample 4693611 | NCBI WGS metagenome assembly VMHT01 (sample SAMN12280063, study PRJNA550983) | marine metagenome | isolation source: seawater sampled from same location over 5 years 0.02-0.2 micron viral filtrate | place: USA: collected off the coast of southern California halfway between the port... ...
ATATACCGCCACCTAAATTTTATAAAGGTTTAGAAGTTAAAATAGATGCTATAGGCAAAGAAAAAGGTAAAATTATAGATGTTGGTTATGAAGGAAAAGAACATACTTATACTATAGAAAAACCAAATGGTGAGAAAATAAAACTTACAGAAGAATTAGTAGAAAAATGGTCTAAAGAAAAAGAAACTGAAATATTTAAAGATAGTAAAGAATTTGAAGTAAAACAAAGTAAAGGTGAATATGAATCTAAATTAGAAATTGTTAAAGAAGATAGTAAAATATTTGAAACTTCTCATAGAGATAGTCAAGCATTTGAAAATGTAGGTACTAAAAAATTTGTTTCAGATAAAAGTGGTTTAGCATCTTCTAATAGTATTATGATGTTTGTAGGTATTCATTATAAGAATCTAGGTTTAGAATTAAACAAAATACAAAAAACAGTTGCAAGACTAAAAGATAAATCAATATCTGATATAGTTAAAGATTTTATACCAAAACAAACTAACGAACATAAAGTTAAAATATTATTCAAAGTAAATAAAGATAATAGACTAGGAGTTGAAAAAGAAAGTTTAGTAGTAGAAATGGATAATAGAATGTTTTTATTTGATTTACACGCATATATGGCATTAAAAAAATTAAATGATGGTAAGGATGCTACATTAACAGGACACTATGATACAAAATTTAGTAAGTACAATTTAACAGGTGAAAAGTATTCTGATGCTGGTGTATTAATATTTAGAACAGAAAAAGGTGAAATAGCTGGTTTGTTAATGTCAAATAAACCAAATCAAAAAGTAAATAACGAAGCACAAAAATTTAAAAATGAATTTGGAACATCAGAAAAAGAATATGCTGATACTACATATAGTAAAGGTTTCAATAGAGAACCTCCTACTTGGGAAAATATGAATCTAAATAAAGATACAGAAGTATTTAGAGGATTAGAAATGTATGACATTATTAAAATGTTTAAAGAATTATCAGAAGGAGATACTCCTAGTGCTGTTAAAATGAGGCAGACAATAAGAGGAACAACATTAGGAAAAATGATTTACACAGAAGGTGGTAAAGGAAGAATAGAAATAAACAAAGAATTATTTGATGCCACAAACAAAGATTATAAAAAGAATTTAGAATCTATATTAATGACTTTAAGTCATGAATTAGGCCATTACATTGATTTTATACCAAATGCTACATTAGCTAGAGGTAATATATTAGGCCGTCTTGCTTCATTAAAAAAATTTATGAATGATTGGATGGAAGGTAAAGAAGGTAATAAAGAAGGGCCTTTTACTGAAAAAGAAATGAATAAATTAAGATATGAGGCAGAAAAAACAGCTAAAGCATTAGAAAAGAAAACAGATAAAGAACTTATAGATTTAGGTTTTAATCCAAAAGATATACTTAAAATTATAACAGATGCAAAAGCAAGAGAGTTTCTTGATCCTGCTGTATATGAAGCATATGCTAAAGCAAGTACAGCATTAAAAAAAGCTATTCTTAAAGATGCTATGAAAGGCAAAATACACCCCGATATATTATCAGCTTTAAAAAGTAATAAAAAACAATCATTAAGTCTTAAACAAAGAACAGATAAAATTCTAAAAGAAATGATACAGAAAGAAGTTATTAGAAGGGGATTAGTAGGTAGAAGTGAAATTATGATTGAACTTAAAAAACTTACTCAAAAATGGAAGCCTTTTAATGAATTCTATGACGCAAAATTTACTAAATATAGATATTCTTCTGCTGAATTAATGGCAGATTTTATGATGTCATTTTTATTAAGACCAAGGGAAACACAAGTATTAGCACCAATAGCATTTAGAACTTGGATGAATTACATGAATAGAAAACCAGAAGTTTTAAAAATGTGGGAATCTATACAAGCAGAATTAAATCTTCCAAAAGATCAAAGAGATGCGAATATTATAAAAGATCAAGTAGATTCATTTAGAGAAACAAGAATGAAAATATTTGAAAAGATGCAAAAAGAAAGTGATATATCAGACACTTATGATTTTATAAGAAGAAATGTTGATAGTGTATTTCATACTATATTAAATTATTATAAAAAAGTACATGAAGGCAAAATGTTCGGTAGTACATTATTAGGTGATGCCGCTAAATTAATTTCACAAGAAAAGAATAGTAAAAGATTTAAAATAGAAGATAGAGAAAATGTTGAATTAGCATTAGAAAGATTATTATATCAAGACACTTACATTGAAAGAATACAAAACTCTTTATACACAGAAGTATTTAAACCAATGCAAGAATTTGGAATTAATAGAGATATATTTGCTGTGTACTTACAGAATAGATGGGTTTCAAAACCAGATGGGCCAAGGTCTAATGTACTTAATCCTAAAGGTATAGAAGTAATTAAAGCAGGTGAATTGGTTGCGAAAATGGAAAAAGAAATGCCAAAGATATATGAATTAGCAGAAAGATTTTACGCATATAGACAAAAATATGTAATTAAAAATTTAGAGAAATCAGGTGTATTTGATCCTGCTACTATTGAATTAATTAAAAATAATAAAGAATATGTATCATTTAGAATTGAAGAATATGCTAGTTTTAAAAATGATTCATGGGTTACAGGTTTTTTAACTGCTACTAAATATGGTACAGCAAAAGAAGTCGCTAATGTATTTGAAGCAACTATTTTAAAAGATTGGCAACTATTACAAATAGCAGAAAGAAATTCTGTAGTAGCTATGGTTAGTAGATTCTTACAGAAATATAAAACTGAAATCGAAAACTTTGAAAGAAAGCAGTATAGAGTAACAGATAAGTTTCCATTTATTAAATCTAAAAAAATTACAGAAAGAACTGTTGAACCTGCAAAAAAACAAGTAACAGGTTCGGGTACTTTAAAAACAATAAAATGGACACCTTTAGATAAAAATTTAGATTTATCAAAATTTAGTTTAATTAAGTGGACAGAAAATGGAAAAGAACACGCAGTTTATATGGGTAAAGAAGTAGCCCATGGATTTGATAAGATTAATCAAGCATATGATAATATGGCCGCAACTAATCTTATGTATGCAATGAACGCACCATATCGTAAAATGTTTACAGAAATTAATCCTACTTTCTGGTCTTATAATATTTTTAGAGATACTATGAGAACAATACTTAATCTTCCTAAAACTACAGCATTTGATTTAATACATGGTGGAAAGAATAGTTTTTTAAAACAAATGTGGAAATCATGGACACCTGCATTTAGACAGGTTATGAGAAGAGATGAATTAAGACAGGATAAAGATGCTGTAGAAATGTTAGATAGAAGACTATTTATATCTTTAACAGAAAAATATAGATCAAGAGCAGGTGGTATTACAGAAGGTATGCCTTCTTGGATGAGTGGTGATGGTGTAATAAGAAGTATTATCTTGTTAAAACGAAAGCCTAATTGGAAAAAATTAAGTAGAGCAGAATTAGAAAAGACTATTGAAACAGCTCATAAAGAAAAATCTATAAAAGATTTAACTAAAGCTGAAAGAGAATTAGCACCTAATTTAAGAGATACAATTATAACAAAATTTGAAAACGACATAACAACAGATAAATGGTTAAGCAATGAAAGTATGTTGCCTCCGTATTATAAATTAGTAACAACTGCTGAAAGAATCTCTAGGGTATTTGAAAGAACTACAAAAATTGCGGCTTTTAAACATTTAAACAAATTAAGAGAAGAAGGTCTAATAGATTGGACAGATGCACAAATAGATTATGCAATAAGAAATTGGGCAGGTTCTCCTAACTTTTTAAGAAAAGGTAATGCCGCAACTTTATACAACAATATATTTTTATTTGGTAATGCCGCTAAAGAAGAATGGAGAGGTGTATTAGAAGCAAAAAGATACCAAGGACAAGGTGCATGGTGGGGTAAATTTTTAACATATGGTATTGCACCACAAGTAATATATAGAGCCGCTAAATATGGAATGTTAGGTCATGCCGCACATTTATACTTTAATCTTATTGGTGATGATGTATTAGCAAATAATTTTGTAGTGCCATTAGGTATGATAAATGATAGTGGTGAATTTGAATTTGGTATGAAACCAGAAGCAGGAAGTCTTTACAAAGTAGTATATTTACAATTTCCAAAAGACGAAGTAGTTAAAATGTTTGGTGCCGCTACATGGCATGGATATAATGAATTATATGGTAAACTAAATGATAACCCAACTAAAAATTGGTATGAAGAAATGTTAAATGGTGTATTGCCTGTATTAGATGAAGGTACACCTAGTTTCTCTCCTTTCTTTGCGGCAGTTAAAAATGCAGTAAATCAATTAGGTATAGGTGATACACCTAAAGACCCGTTTACAGGATTAAATATATACCCAGATAAATTACAAGATATGGGTGGTATTGCAGGTCAATGGGAAAGATCAAAAGCATATGGAAAATGGTTATGGAATAATAGTGGTGGCCTTATGTTTTATAAATTTGATAGTTATTATGATCCATATAATTTAGAAAATATTGTTACAGAAATAGAAGAAAAATTAGGTATGCCTATAGTTGGAAAAACAGTAGCAAGGTTTTTAAAAGTATCTAATCAAGGTATAATAGAACAAGTATGGAAGGATATAGAAGAAGGTAATCAAATCAATAATCACTATTCTGCGGTAGCTGATCTTGCTGTTACAAATTTACTTGGTGGAAAAGAATTATCAAAAAGTCAAGAAGAAGCCTTATGGATGGATAAAGGGTGGATGGAAAGATACCAAACAGCTTTAAAATATACTTATGGAACACAATTTACTCAATTTTTATTAACTTTAGAAGGGGATGATTTAAAAAGAGCCATTAGAAAAATGGCTGACATTGAGAATAAATTAGACTATAATATTCCTTTTATAATAAAAGAATGATATAAAATAAGATATGACAATTTCGACAACAGTAATTAAAAATAGCTATAGTGGCACAGGTAGCCAAGATGTATTTGCTTACACATTTAAAATTGCGGCAGATTCAGATATGGAAGTTATTATCCGTGCATCTACGGGTACAGAAACTGTAAAAACTATAACTACACATTATACTGTATCTGGAGCAGGTACAGCAAATGGTGGTAATGTTACTTTTACATCTGGGAATATTCCTACTAATACTGAAACAGTAGTATTAAGAAGAAAGACTACAAAAACACAAGGTTTAGATTTAGTAGAAAATGATCCTTTTACAGCAGAAAGTATAGAAGGTGCATTTGATAAAAACTTATCTATCATACAAGAATTACAAGAAGAAGTAGATCGTTCAATAAAACTATCAAGAACGAATACAATTAATAGCACGGAATTTACAAGTAATGCGGTGGGTAGAGCATCTAAAGTTTTAGCATTTGATACTAATGGAGAATTAACAGTAGCAAGTGAATTAGGTTCTTATAAAGGAAATTGGGCAACATCAACTGTATATGGACAAAGAGATATAGTTAAAGATACATCTAATAATAATATTTATATTTGTGTAACAGGACATACATCAAGTGGATCACAACCAATATCATCAAATACAGATGTAGCTAAATGGGCATTGTTAGTAGATGCGGCATCAGCAACTACATCACAATCTGCGGCGGCAACATCTGCAACAGCATCTGCAAATAGTGCAACAGCTAGTGCAAATAGTGCAACAGCGGCGGCAACATCAGAATCAAATGCTAACACTCATAAAACAGCGGCTCAAACAGCAAAGACAGCGGCAGAAACAGCACAAGCGGCGGCAGAAACTGCAAAGACAGCCGCAGAAACTGCATTAGATACTTTTGATGATAGATTTTTAGGTGCTAAATCTTCTAATCCTACAGTAGATAATGATGGTAATGCTTTAGTAGATGGTGCTTTGTATTTTGATACAACAAATAATTTAATGAAAGTTTATGATCTAGGTAATACTACTTGGCATCAATTAGCTTTAACAGGAACAAATCAAACAAATGTAAATACAGTAGCTGGACAAATAAGTCCGACAAATAATATAGCAACTGTTGCTGGTGCAAACTCAAATATTGGTACAGTAGCAGGTCAAATTTCACCTACAAATAATATTGCAACACTTGCAGGTATATCTGGTTTATCTAGTTTAGCGGCGGCTCATGCGGCAGTTACAAATGTAAATAATAATTTATCAGCAGTACAAAACTTTGCAGATGTTTATAGAATTGCAAGTTCAGCACCTTCATCAAGTTTAAATGTTGGAGATTTGTATTTTGACACAACGGCAAATGAATTAAAAGTTTATAAATCAAGTGGATGGGCGGCGGCAGGTTCTACAGTAAATGGTACATCTCAAAGATACACATATAATATTAGTGGTACACCTAATTCTGTGACAGGTTCAGATGCAAATGGTAATACATTAGCTTATGATGCAGGATATGCAGATGTATATTTAAACGGAGTAAGATTATCTGGTGCAGATATTACAATTACTTCTGGAACATCTGTAGTTTTTGCTTCTAATTTAGCTAATGGTGATGTTGTGGATATTGTTGCTTATGGAACATTTAATGTAGCGGCAGTTGCAGGTTCAGCAATTACTTCAGGAACTATTAGTGAAGCAAGATTACCTGCTTCAGCTTTAGGTGCAGTTTGGGAAAGTAAATCAAACGATTTTACAGCAGAAGCTAGAAAGAATTATTTTTGTGATACTTCAAGTAATGATATAGATGTTACTTTACCATCAGGAACTATTGGAGATGAAATAAGATTTTTAGATGTAAGTGGTACTTTTGATACAAACGATTTGACTATATTAAATGGTTCTAGTAAAATACAAGGGGCTTCAGCAAACCTAGATGTTTCAACAGAAAGAGCAGGATTTGCTTTAGTTTATTATAATTCAACGCAAGGGTGGTTATTAAAAGATAAATAATTATGACAACATATAAATCAGTAAAATATAATATTAGTGGTGCAGATTTAACAGGTTTAAATGCAACAGAAGTAACTACAGGTACTTTACCTGATGCTAGATTATCTAATCAAGTTAAAGTAGTTAAATCTGGTTCTGCTCCTGGGTCTCCACAAGAAGGAGATTTATGGTTTGATACAACTAATGACCTTTTAAAAATATATGATACTGGATTATCTGCGTTTGTAAAAGTGTCAAGAGTAGATGCAGACTTAACAAGTATAGCTGGAAATATTATTAATGCAACAGCAGGAAATTTAACATTAACTGGAAAAGGATTTTTAGCCGCTAATTTAATTGTAACATTTACTCCAAGTGGAGGTTCAGCTTCTACTGTAACTGTAACACCAACAAATGATACAACTGCAACAGTTGCTATTCCAAGTGCAATTTATGGTTTAAGTGTAAGCACAGTTGTTGCAATTAAAGTAAAAAATTCTGACCTTAAAGAAAGTAGTTCAATAAATAAAACAGTTTCAGATTTACCAACAGGTGGCACAATCACAACTTCAGGAAGTTATCGTATTCACACATTTACATCATCAGGAACATTTGCAAATACTCTTGCAGGATTAGAAGTAGAATATTTAGTAATTGCAGGAGGCGGTGGTTCTGGTCGCCAACATGGAGGCGGCGGTGGCGGAGGCGGCTATCGTTGTTCTGTTGTTGGAGAAACTTCAGGAGCAGGTTCTTCAGCAGAAACTAAATTAACTTTATCTAGTACAGGAAATAAAACAGTTACTATTGGTGCAGGAGGCACAGGTTCTTCAGGAACAGGAGTAGCAGGTACTAATGGAGCAAACTCTGTTTTTGATAGTATTACATCTACTGGTGGAGGTGGAGGAGGTTCATTTCATGATGTACTTTCTTCAAATTCAGATGGTCTTGATGGCGGTTCAGGTGGAGGTGCGGGAGCATATTCTGCTACTAATTCTGCTTGTGGCACAGGTGCAGATGGTGGTACAGGAACATCTTTACAAGGTAAGAATGGCGGTGACGCTAATTATGCAGGTGGCGGCGGTGGCGGTGCTAGTGTTGTTGGTGAAGCAGGTTGTAATGCCAGTCCAGGAGGTGATGCAGGAAATGGTGGAGCAGGAATTTCATCATCAATTACAGGTTCTTCTGTTGGTCGTGCAGGAGGCGGTGGAGGTGGTTCTTATGGGAATTCAAATCAATCACAAGGTTCAAGAGGTACTGCTACAGAGGGTGGCGGTAATGGTGGCTGGGGTGCTGAAAGTGGCACAAATGGAACAGCAAACACAGGAGGCGGTGCAGGAGCAGGTGGAGTATTAGCTAATGGTGCGTCTAATGGTGGTTCAGGAATAGTAATAGTGAGGTATATAGTATAATGGCACATTTTGCAAAAATTAAAGATGATAAAGTTATTGAAGTAATAGTAGCTGAACAAGAACATATAAATACATTAGATGGAGAGTGGGTTCAAACTTCATATAATACTTTTGGAGGAGAGCATAAATTAGGCGAAACACCTTTAAGAAAGAATTTTGCAGGAATAGGTTATACTTACGATAGAGTTAAAGATGTTTTTATACCACCCAATCCTTATACATCATGGACAATAAATGAAACTATTTGTCTTTGGGAAGCACCAGTTGCTTATCCTGATGATGGAAAAGAATATATTTGGAATGAAAAAATTATTAATTGGGAGGAAGTAACATAATGACAAAAGCAAGAGATTTAGCAAATATAATTTCGGGTGGTTTTACAACATCTGATTTACCAACACTAACTGCTAGTGAAATTCCAAATTTAGATGCAGGTAAAATAACTACAGGTACTTTTGCAGATGCAAGAATAGCGGCATCTAATGTATCTCAACACGCAACATCATTTGATGATAATAAAATTGTAAATGATATTTCTACTTTAGCTATTAGACAAGCATCTAACGAAAACAAAGGTGCTTACAATACTAACTCAATGTATGTAGATGTATTCCAAGATGCTACTGGTTATACTAATGGTGCTAATACATCAAGAGATACTTTGGAATTTATTAGCTCAACTACTGATAGCACTCCTGCTTCTGTAAAAATCTTAATTCAAGGTAACGATACTGCTTGTAAAGAAGCAGTTAATGATATTACACCAACATTAACAACTGCTACTCAAAGTACAGGTCATAAAAAGTATGGTACTGGTTCTGTTCACTTTCCTAGTGCAGGTGCTAAAGCTAGATATGGAACTATATCAGCAGGAAATATTGCAACAGACCAAGATTTTTCAATAGATTGTTGGTGTTATCATTCTGATTCTCATAGTTCAGAATCTCCAGTATTTGATATTGGTGGTTATTATACTGGTGGAATAAATGGTGCTTTAATGTGTAGAATTGACGAACATCAAGAAAGTAAAATAGCTATACAAATGACTGATGGAACTTCAGTACAATATACATTGATTGGAAGTGCAGGAGATATTCCTAATAGTGCGTGGTTTCATTTAGCACTAACAAGACAATCAAATACTTGGAGAATATTTGTTGATGGTACTCAAAAATCTATGACTGCAAGTGGTTCAAATCCAGAAAATCAAATTACAATGGGAAGTAACTATGGTTTAGATTTAGGTTGGCTAACACAACAAAATCAATCAATGGATGGATATATAGATAACTTTAGAGTTTCAGTAGGAACAAATTTATTTGGTACTTCTAATTTTACACCTTATGCTTCTGACATTAATTATGTAACAGCAAGTGCAACTGGTAATTTTACTTGTCCAAATATTACAGCACCATCAAGTGTTTCAAAAATGGGTGCTATAATTACTTATCAAGACAATGCAGGTACTAACACATTAAATACAGATATAGTTTTAAAACTTTCTGCTGATGGTGGTTCTAACTATTCAACAGCTACAATGACAGCTATGCCTGACTTTGCTTCAGGAATTAAAATGGCAAAAGTAAATGACTTAAGTGTAACAGCAGGAACAAGTTTAAAATACAAAATAGAATTTGCTAATCAAGCTAGTGGAAGTAAAGAAGCTAGAATAAGAGGAGTTTCGTTACAATATTAATTTTTTAACAAGGAGTATAAATGGAAAAAATAAAATCAATAGCTAAATGGGTACAAGATAAAACAGGACTTTGTGATCCTTGTATGAAAAAAGTTATTATTGTTGGTATAGTATCTGCTATTATATCAGCTTGGATATTCTAAACTAACTTACCTATCCAATTACCTTTATTATTTAATACCATAGGCATTAGTCTAGGTATGCCTTCTACTATCATACCACATCCTAATATAAATCTAGTTTTAAAATTCTTTGCATAAGAAAAGGCCATGCTTTTTTGATTAATAAGACATCCTACATTCATACCAAAGAATAAGTTATCGGGATTAGCCCAATAAGATATTACAAATTTAGTATGGTAATGGCCTTGTACTGCTGACATACCCATTGTTTGAGATACTTTTAAAATATCTGCTGATCTTCCGTGTGTAAAGAAACATCTTTGTTTATTAGACATTGTAAGAGTTAGATCATCTACCCATTTCCATTTTTTAGTACCAAGAAAATCACCATAACCTTTTAGAAATTCTTTACTCATTCCATATTTTAATGCTCTTCTAAATACTAAACTACTATGGTTTGAATCTACTTCCGTTACTTCTGGGAATAAAGATTCTAATTCTTTAATATAAATTCTTGATTGTTTTAATTCATCACCAGCAGAATATAAGTCTGGATTGTGATCGTGCATAGATATAGCATGGAAATCAAGTAAGTCGCCAATATTAACCACGAAGTCTGGCTTATATAATTTTTTAATTTCTCGTAAGAAAGCAAAGCTATCTTTATGATGATATGGTATATGTAAATCACTTATTACTAAAATCCTTTTGTACATATCAATTTCCTTCTTTACATTCTTCCAAGTTTTTTAACTTTTCTTTTGGATCAATGTAAGTTACAATTCCCTTGTCTATATGTACATCACGGACAATAGGAATCTCTTTGTCTAGTTTATCGTAGTTTATTATTATTTCTTCAAATACTAACATACCATTGTAGAGTGTATAGCAAAGTTAATTAACTTTTGCAACTTCTCATAATGGTCGAAAGACTTTCTGCTCGTTTTGGAGTTTGTTTAGCCCAACGGCTATCCATCATTTGAAAAGAGGCTTCTCCGTAATCGCCTTTAGATAATGCTTCCCACATCATTTTAAATTTGGAAACACCACCAATTCCTAATTGGAAAACCATCTCAATTATGACACATTTAGCATCATCAACTAATTCAATATCACCAATTAAAGATAAAGCATTTTTTTTAGCCTCTTCAAAATCTGTATCAAAAACATATTCTAATTGTTCTTTTGTATATTCTTTGCCTTCTTCCCATTGTTCACCTTCTTTTACAAGGTGGCCAAATCCGATTGTGGCAAATCCTAGACTATCTTTATATATTCTAGGTACAAAGCCCTCATGTTCTTTAATTCGTTCTTTTAATTCTTCGTACATACTATTTAGGCTTTTTCATAATATCAGCCCCTTTAAGACCATATATAGCCGAAACTACACCAATAAACAAGGCTTGATACCAAAAAGGCATATTATTAAATTGTGTGAAAAACTTATCTACTTTTTCCATTATGGCAGGATCATCACTAAATATTGACCAAATTAAGATCATCACGGGAGCCGAAACTAAAAGCAAAACGAACTCGTCTTTCCATCCCTGTTGATTATTAGTCATAACGGCTTGTTTATATTCTAACTCACCATTTGCCATTCTTTCCATATGTTTCATTTCAGCAACACTTTCTAATCTTTTAGTGTTCTGTTTGTTTTTCATTATTTCCATACCTAATTTAATTCCACTAGGTAAGATTTTTGTAAGTAATCCAATCATAATTTATCCTTTAAATAACTTAATTGCTCCTATAAGTAAACCTATAAACGAGCCTACCACAAAGAAGGCTTGAATACCACCTTTACCTAAATTAACTTGCTTTTTTAATTCCTCTATATCCTTACTATTTTGTGCTAAATCTTTGTGTATTTCAGATAATTGGTAAGAAATTACCCCTAAACTATCCTTTGTGCTAGGAGTTTTATGTGTTGATCTTTTTCTCTTCATTAATTGTTTTTTCCTCACACCAAAATCTAATTATAGGTTTAGATTTCATAACGGCTTGTTCGTCTAGTTCATTAATAAATTTTGAGCCTTGATCATATCCTTGAAGAATACAGGATTTATAGTCGTCATATATAAAATCAGCATTGGTCATTGGGTTAAAACATACACCACTCGCACCATAGCATAATTGTATAACTAATATGAATTTAAGCATAGTACAGATTATATACTATGTTCTTGGTTTGTTCTATTTAATATTTAGATTTTTGAGTATTCGCTTTAACTTTTCAAGATAG
>VMHT01076517.1_pt1 | contig 12369 bp, 11 predicted proteins | sample 4693611 | NCBI WGS metagenome assembly VMHT01 (sample SAMN12280063, study PRJNA550983) | marine metagenome | isolation source: seawater sampled from same location over 5 years 0.02-0.2 micron viral filtrate | place: USA: collected off the coast of southern California halfway between the port... ...
ACCGACCACGAACCCGAACACCGCGCCGAACAAACCCGCCGCCAGGAACGCCGGCCAGAACGGCCAGCCATGGTCGACGGTAAGAATCGCCACAACGTAGGCGCCGATCGCAAAGAAGCCACCGTGCGCGAGATTCAGCTGCCCGCAGTAACCGGTAATGATATTCATGCCATAGACGGCGATCGCCCAGATGAACGCCAGCGCCATCACATAGATGTGGTACTCGTTATCGGTCACCAGCGGAAAGACAACCGCCAGGGCCAGCAGCAGCCAGCGCATGGTCGAGCCGAGCAGGAAATCGATTGCGCGATTCATTAGCGCACCCCCTTGGTGAACAGACCGGTCGGCTTGATCGACAGGATCACGACCAGAAGCACGAAGGCGATGACGTCCTTGTAAGTGCTCGACAAGTAGAAACCACCCAGCGCTTCGGAAAACCCAATGATCAAACCGCCGATGATCGCGCCCGGGATACTGCCCATGCCGCCGAGGATGATGATCACGAAGGCCTTGAGCAGCACCAGATGCCCCATGGCCGGATAGACCAAATTGATGGGCGCGAACAGGCCCGCGGCGACGGCGGCCAATGCGCCGGCAATGGCAAAGGTCATCATCGCCACGCGGTTGGCGTCGATACCCACGAGGAACGCGCCTTCACGGTTCTGAGCCATGGCCACGATGGTCGCGCCGGTCATCGTCTTTTTCAGATACAGATGCAGGGCACCCATGAGCGAAAACGCGCCGACGATGATCAACAGGCGTTGTGCCGGCAACGTCAGCCCACCCAATTGCAGGATCTGGTTATACGGTGAGGCGATACGACGGAAATCCGCCCCCCAGTACATCTGCACCACCGCTTCGAGAAACAACAGGATGCCGATCGCCGCGATCTTGTCGTGAATCGGCGGCGCATTGCGCAACGGGTGAAACACCAGCCGTTCGCAGATAACCGACAGGGCTGCCACAACCACCGCGGCAGCGGCGATCGCGACCCAGTAATTCAGGCCCAGGTCCGCCATCGTGAAATAGCAGACATACGCACCCACCATATACAGCGCGCCGTGGGCGAAATTCGGCACGTGCAGGATGCCGTAAACCAGCGTCAGCCCCAGGGCGACGAGCCCATAGATGCTGCCGAGCGTCAGGCCGTTGAGAACCTGTTGAAGGAACAAATCCAAGACGGTCTCTCCCTATTGAGCGAACGGTGGTCAAAACCCGTGCGTTAGCCAGACGGCATGCACGACAGATAGAACAAGCCGGCGCACATCACGACGGCCGAACCGAATCAACAAAACAAAGGGAAGGATTGAGGGCCACGCACAGGTTTGCCGGCAGCGGCAGAAAGCCAAACAAGGGCAAGGCGTGCATAGCCCGCCGACGCGAATGCGTCGGCGACCGCGTATCGACCTGACGATCGGTCATGCGGTGATCTCCTCCGATTGTAAGCGCCGAACTTCCGGTGACGTTTGTTTTTGCGATCTTGGTCGCACGCCCCGGCGGCATTTTTGTTTTCTCGAAGTCAAAGCTGCCACGGCCTCACACCGCCGTCAACAGGATAATGAAACTTCATTTCACTTGGCTGATGCAGCGATCCAGCCAATCCAAGCTTCTGAAAAAGACGGCAAAATCGACAAGCGCTTTAATCACGTGGCCTTGGCGATCGAACGTTCGTCCGATGACTTCAGACACCGAGTCCGGCAACGCTTAGACCAAAGCACAACAGCCAGCTATCAGGCGCTGGTCGACCGGCCCCTGATCAAGCGACGGCCGCGCAAAAGCACCGGTAATACGCAGCGTACGGCGCTCAAGCCGTGACCAGCCGTACGCTCGAATCCGTCCCACCGACGCCAGATGTCTGCGGTGCCGGATCGTTCAAATCAAACCTCGAGCCATTCGCGCCGGACAGCGTCATCGGCCTCGAGATCGGCCGGCGTACCTTCGAACACGATCCGACCGTGGCCCATGACATGGACCCGATGGGATACCCGCATGGCAATACTCAACCGCTGCTCGACAAGTAATACCGATATGCCCTGCTCGGCAATCTTGAGCAGAAAGTCGCCGACCTGCGACACGATCTGTGGCGCGAGCCCTTCCGTGGGCTCGTCGATCATGATCAGTTTGGGATCGCCCATGAGCGTGCGACACATCGTCAGCATCTGCTGCTCGCCACCCGAGAGCAGATTGGCTTTCACATCGGCACGCTCGGCCAGGCGCGGAAACAAGCGATAAGCGTCGTCGAGCGTCCAGCGCGCCTGGGCACCGACTTTCTTGACGCCCATCTCGAGATTTTCCTTCGTAGTCAGCCCGGAAAAGATCAGCCGGTCCTCCGGCACGTAACCAATACCTCGGCGCGCGACCTGATGGCTTTTAAGCCCGGCAACGGACTCCCCGTCGAAATGAATCGTGCCATGCGGCGCGACCAACCCCATGATCGCCTTGCAGGTGGTCGAACGGCCCACGCCGTTACGCCCAAGCAGGCTCACGATCTCGCCGCGGCCCACATTGAAATCCACCCCTTGCAGGACATGACTCTTGCCGTAGTAAGCGTGCAGATCTTTGACTTCCAGCATATTAGCGTCCACCACTAGTGCGCCTCGCCCAGATAGGCTTCCTGAACCGCCGCATTGGCACGGATGGCTTCCGGCGTGTCGCTTGCGATGATCTGCCCGTAGACGAGCACACTGATACGATCGGCCAGTTCGAATACCACGCCCATATCGTGCTCCACCATCAGCAGTGTCTTGTCCTGGGTGACTTCGCTGATCATCGCCATCGTATGGTCGCGTTCGGCCAGCCCCATACCGGCTGTGGGCTCATCGAGCAGAATCACGTCCGCACCGCCGGCTATGGTGGTGCCGATTTCGAGCGTGCGCTGCTCGGCATAGGTGAGCAGCGAGGCGAGCACGTCGCGACGTGCGGTCAGACCCAGCCGCTCCAGCCATTGTTCGGCGGCCTCGTTAAGCGCCGCTTGACGGCCGACCAGATGCCAGAACGAATACTTGTAGCCGTGCGCCCAGAGAAGCGAACAGCGCAGATTCTCGAACACCGTCATGTTCTGGAACAGATTGGTGATCTGGAAACTGCGGCTGAGCCCGCGCCGGTTGATCTGATGCGGTGCCAGCCCGCTGATTCGCTTGCCATGCAGCGCGATCTCGCCTTCGCTGGGCGTATAGCGGCCGCTGATCAGGTTAAACAACGTCGACTTGCCGGCCCCGTTGGGGCCGATGATGGCATGCCGTTCTCCGGGTGCGACCGCCAGATCCACGCCGCGGATGATGGGCGTTTCGCCAAAGCGCTTGTGCACGCCTGCCAGTTTGAGTGCATCGCTCATGTCTTCGCTCCCGACGCCTGCATCGATCGGTTCACCTCGGCCCAGCGGGCTCGCACCACGCGGGCGGCGCCGAGCACACCGGCGATACCGACCGCCAGAACCAGCAGCGCCACCAGCCACGACAGGAGGCTCGTGGCGTTGACCTCCATGTAGAACAGATCGATCGGGCTCGACGGGTCATACGCCAGCGACAGCTGATACCCCATTTCGACAACCGCCACGAGCCCCGCGATCGCCAGCAGCGCGGGTACTAGCGCCAGCAGATACCCCGGCAACAGTCGCCAGAGGTGTCCAGCGCGCCAGGGGGCGGCATGCACACAAAGCACGCCGGCGATGCCGCCCGGCGCATACATGACCATGAACACGAACAGCAGCCCGAAGTACAGAATCCAGCCTTCGGAAAAGCCGCTGAGCGCGGTATGCATATACGTAACAAGTACCGCGCCGATAATCGGTCCGAAGAACACGCCGACGCCGCCGATGAAGGTCATCAACAACACCGCACCGGACTGCACCAGCCCCACGTTGGGCGCCGTCATGATCTCGAACATGATCGCGAACAGACCGCCCGCGATACCGGCAAAGAAGCCAGACAGCGAAAACTGGATAAAGCGCGCGATGGTGGTGTTGTAGCCCACGAACTGAGCCCGTTCGGGGTTGTCACGCACCGCATTGGAGATTCGACCCAACGGCGTTTTCGTGAGCAGATACATCGCCACCGCGGCAATCACTGTCCAGGCGCCGATCAGGTAATACACCTCGACCGACGGCCCATAGCTGAAGCCGAATAACGTCACATCGGTCACACGATTGCCGGATATGCCGCTTTCACCGCCAAAGAAGTCGGTGAACATGTTCGCGCTGGATTCGACCATCGAGCCGATACCCAGGGTGATCATCGCAAAGGTCACGCCGGCACGACGCGTGGATATCGAGCCAAAAATGATGCCGAACGCGAGACCGCCGGCACCGCCGACCAAGGGCATCAACTCCAGCGGAAAACTCCAGACGCCGTCGTTGACCGCCCGTATGGCATGCAGCGTAAAGAAACCGCCCAGCCCGAAATAAACCGCATGGCCGAACGAGAGCATGCCGGCCTCGCCCAGCAGCATGTTGTAGGACAACGCGAAAATGATGAATACGCCCATCTGGCTCATCATCGAAATCGAGCTGCTCGAGGTGAAGATATAGGGCAATACCGCAATCACCAGCGCAAACAGCGCCCAGATGCCGATGTGCCAGAGCAATGCGCCGCGCGCAGTTTGGGATTGGCTCATGATTCGCGCGCCCCCATCAGCCCACGCGGGCGGAAAATCAGAATCAACACCATCATCAGATACGGCAACATCTGACCGATACGCGACAGATCGATATGGGCCAGCCCGCCCACGATACTTTCGTTACCGAGCGTCAGGCCGATGCCGGCCAGCAGATCGGCGATCGAGTAATTCAAGCTGACCGCAAACGTCGTTACCAGGCCGATAATCAGCGACGCCGCGAGCGCCCCGCCAAGCGAGCCAAGCCCGCCAAAGACCACAACAACGAATACGATCGGCCCCATGGAAAACGCCATGCCCGGTTCGGTGATGTAATAGTTGCCCGCCATGACCCCGGCCAGGCCGGCCAGACCGGTACCAAAGGCGAATACAAGCGTGAAGATTCGCGGCACGTCGTGCCCCAGCGCACCCACCATCTCCGGATGCGAAAGCGCCGCGCGAATAATCATGCCCACGCGTGTACGCACCAGCAGACCGTATATCGCAACGAACATAAGAATCGCCACGCACAGAATAAAGCCGCGATACGCCGGGAAACTGGTGCCGAACAAGGTGAACAGGGTGAAATCCAGCGACGGCGGTATCGCATAGTCGACCGGAATCTGGCCCCAGATCAGCACCACCAGCTCGTCGATCACGTAGACCAGGCCGAATGTCAGCAGCAGCTCTGCGACATGGCCATGCTTATGGACATTGCGTAGCCCGAAGCGCTCGGTCAGCGCACCGAGAAAACCCACGAACAACGGCGCAACGATCAGCGCCACCCAGAAATTGGTATACGAACTGATCGTATAGGCGCAATAAGCGCCGAGCATGTAAAAGCTGGCATGGGCGAAATTGAGCACGCCCATCATGCCGAAAATCAGCGTGAGACCGCTGGCCAGCATGAACAAGAGCATGCCGTACAACAGCCCATTCAAGACCGAAAAGACAATCGATTCGAGCATCACCGTGCAACCCGCGATGGCGAAATGGGAAAGCGTCGGGCACACGAGGCGCCCGACGCTCGCGCCGGGGCCTCGCTACCGTCATACCGGCATGCGCAGGCATGCCGGCCACCGATCAGGCGAGATCGTTTTTCGATCAGCTCGACGGGCGCTTCATTTCGCAAACGCTGTCGACCGCGGTATCCGCAGCCTCGAGCTTGGCGTCCATCACCCAGCCGATTCCCGTGCCTTCGGAGTCGTACTTCGGATAGTCTTCCGAGAACGTCGAGATAAACAGCGGCTGCAGCAGCTGGTGATCCTGCTCGCGCATGGTCACGGTGCCGAACGGCGTTTCCATGGTCATGCCTTCCAGCGCCTGGGCGACGGCCAACGGCTCGGTCGATCCCGCCTCTTCCATGGCTTTTTTCAGCATGTCCATTTCGGTCTTGATACGCAGGTAGTAGAACTCGATGCCGTCGTAGCGCTGTTCGAATTCCTCGAGGATTTCACGCAGCTCAGGCGCGTCGTAGTCCTCGACCAGATTTTCCTGCCACTCGGTAACCATCTTCACGTGGCCCGCACCGGCCTTGCCCAACGCTGTCGGCGTACCCAGGCCGCCGGCATAGTAGGTGTACCAATCGGTGTCCAGACCCGCCTGCGAGCCGGCCTTGACCAGCAGGGACAGATCGTTGCCCCAGTTACCGCTGATCACCGTATCCGCGCCCGACGACTGGATCTGGGAAACGTAGGGCGAAAAGTCCTTTACCTTGCCGACCGGATGCAGCACATCGCCGACGATTTCGATATCGGGGCGTTTTTCCTTGAGCATTTCCTTGGCGATACGCGAAATCGCCTGGCCATGCGAATAGTCCATGTTGATCAGGAAGACTTTCTTGATGTCTTCCTGTTCGGCCACGTAGTCGGTAATGGCCTTGAGCTTCATCGCACTATTGGCATCGAAACGGAAGTGCCAGAACGAGCATTTTTCGCCGGTCAATGCCGGATCGACCGCTGCATAGTTCAAAAAAACCATACGGTTGTCGGGGTTGCGCCGATTATGTTTTTCCACACCGTCGACCAGCGCGCCACCGACATGCGAACCGTTACCCTGGGTGACGTAGTGCACGCCTTCGTCGGCCGCTTCACGCAGAATCTGCAACGACTCCTGTGCACTGGACTTGTTGTCGTAACCGATGATCTCGACGTCCTTGCCCAGAATGCCGCCATCGGCATTGATGCGCTCGGCGAGATATTTGAAATGCTTGAGCCCGGCATCACCCACATTGGCAAACGGGCCTGATAGCGGATCGATATAGCCGATCTTGATCGTGTCATCGGCCGCACTGCCGATCGCGGGTACCGCCAGTGCGGCAGCAATGCCCACCGCGGCAACGGCTCGTCGCACGAGCCCCTTGTAATGCTTCATTGCGTCTCCTCCGGTTTGTTTTAGCGTGGCTTTTTTGCCACTTGTTATCGATGCCTCGCACATCGTTGGATTGAACCTAGCACCCTCCGATCAGCAGCGCCAGAACTGTGTGTTGCATACCACTATCAATAGCGCGCCCAGAGATCCGAACCATATGAACGATCGTTCATGAGACTATGAAACACAGTTTCACCAACATTGACGCCCCCCGGGCCTTGTGTAGAATTCCACGCGCGATTAAAGGAGACAATAATGACGGCGGCGATGATGAAACGATTCGAAAACCGGACAGTAATCGTTACCGGTGCGGCAAGTGGCATCGGCCGCGCTAGCGCTATCCGTTTTGCGCAAGAAGGCGCGCGGGTCGTACTCGTCGACCGCGAGCAAAGCGCTCTGCAAGCCGTTTTGAACGAACTCTCCGGCAGCGGCCACGAAATCGCGGCGCTGGATGTGCGCGACGAACCGAACGTGACGGCCCTGGTCGATCGTATTGCGGCCGACCATGGTGCCATCCACGTACTCTGCAACAATGCTGGCATCGCTGGCGGCGACTATGCGCCGGTAACCGACAACGACCTGGATACCTGGCGCGATGTCGTGGACGTGAACCTGTTTGGCACCATGCATTTCACGCGTGCCGTCAGCCGGCATATGCGTGACGCCGGCGCCGGCGCGATCGTGAACACGGCCTCGGTGGCCGGCGTGCGCTCCGGCGCGGGCGGCAACGCTTACAGCGCCTCGAAAGCTGCCGTGATCAATCTCACCCAGACCAGTGCCTGCGATCTCGGCCAGTACAATGTGCGCGTGAACGCGGTTTGCCCGGGCCTGGTCAAAACCGGCATGACGAAGCCGGTCTTCGACTATGCCGAAGCCAACGACAAGACCCACAAGCTCGGCACGCGCTGCGAACTGCGCCGCTATGGTCGGCCCGAAGAACTGGCCGCCGCGATTACGTTTCTGGCCAGCGATGATGCCAGTTTCATCACCGGCCAGGCCCTGCCGGTCGACGGCGGCAATACCGCATCGCTGAACATGCCGGGCATGAAGGTCTGATCATGTCGCAAGTGGGGTCCTATTTCGCAAAACCGGCGCGCAGCGTCGGTCAACGCGCGGGATGGCGACTCGTAAACAACGGTGCCATCATGGCGCCCTCCGCTCGTTGCCGAGCGCTTACGGCCGTTTCCACCGACGGTTCCGCGCTCCTCGTGGTGTGACGAGCCAGTCAAGAGCAAAAACTATATGAGTGAAGAAACCGAACGCGACGTCATGGAATACGACGTGCTCATCGTGGGCGCGGGCCCCGCGGGCCTGTCGGCTGCGTGTCGTCTCAAGCAGAAAAGCCCCGAACTCGAGGTCTGTATCGTCGAAAAGGGCTCGGAGGTTGGCGCCCATCTGCTCTCCGGCGCGGTGTTCGAACCGCGTGCGCTGAACGAACTCTTCCCCGACTGGAAAGAAAACGGTGCGCCGCTGAACGTGCCGGTCACACGTGACGAAATCTATTTCTTCACCAGCGAAAGCAAGGCTTCGAAGATGCCCAATGCTTTCGTGCCGGCGCCGATGCATAACGAAGGCAATTACATCATCTCCCTCGGCCAGCTTGGCCGCTGGCTCGGCGAACAGGCCGAATCGCTAGGCGTGGAAATCTATCCCGGTTTTGCCGCTCAGAGCCCCATCGTCGAAGACGGCGTGGTCAAGGGCATCATTACCGGCGAAATGGGTGTCAGCAAGAACGGCGAACCCAAGGATAGTCATGTCCCCGGTATGGAACTGCGCGCCAAGTACACCCTCTTCGGCGAAGGCTGCCGCGGCCATCTCGGCAAGCAGCTGATTCGCGAATTCGAACTCGATAAAGACGTCGACCCGCAGCATTACGGAATCGGCCTCAAGGAAATCTGGGAGATCGATCCGGAGAAACACGAGCCGGGCCTGGTGATCCACGGTGCAGGCTGGCCGCTCCACCTTTCCGGTAGTGGCGGTTCGTTCCTGTATCACCTGGAAGACAACCGCGTGGCAGTCGGGCTGATCGTGGACCTGAACTACGAAAACCCTTATCTGTCGCCGTTCAAGGAATTCCAGCGCTTCAAGCATCACCCGAAGATCGCCCAGTATCTTGAAGGCGGCAAACGCGTATCCTACGGCTCGCGCGCGATTACCAAGGGCGGGCTGAACTCGCTGCCGAAGATGACCATGCCGGGCGCGGTACTGATCGGCTGTGATGCCGGCACGCTGAACTTTGCCAAGATCAAGGGCAACCACACCGCCATGAAGTCGGGCATGCTCGCAGCAGAAGCGGCGGCTGATGCGCTGGCAAACGGCGGTGAAGGCGGCGACGAGCTGACCGGCTATACCGAGGCGTTCAAGAACAGCTGGGTGTACGAAGAGCTGTACGCCAGCCGCAACTTCGGCGCCTCACTGCACAAGTTCGGCACCTTCAAGGGCGGCGCGCTCAACTATATCGAGCAGAACTGGTTCAAGGGCAAGGCGCCGTGGAATTTCCACGACACCACGCCCGACTATGCGGCCACCAAGCCGGCCGAGCAGTGCACCGAGATCGAATATCCCAAGCCCGATGGCAAGCTATCGTTCGATATCCTGTCGTCGGTGCACCTGTCGAACACCGGCCATGAGGAAGATCAGCCCTGTCACCTCAAGCTGACCGATCCGTCGATTCCGATCGAGCACAATCTGCCCAAGTACGCCGAACCCGCGCAGCGCTACTGCCCGGCGGGCGTGTACGAAGTGGTCGAGGACAACGACGGCAAGCCGCGATTCCAGATCAACTTTGCCAACTGTGTGCATTGCAAGACCTGCGATATCAAGGATCCGTCCCAGAACATTACCTGGGTACCGCCGGAGGGCGGCGGCGGACCGAAATACTCGGCAATGTAGCCACGGGCGCTGCGGAGCGCGTTAGAAGCGAGTCGCGGCGACCGGGTATTTTTAAAAGACATAGCGACAAGAGAACCGACACATGAAAGTACTGGTGAGCGTCAAGCGCGCGATCGACTACAACGTGCGCATCCAGATCAAGCCGGATGGCTCCGGCGTCGTCGAGAACGGCGTCAAGCACAGCATGAACCCGTTCGACGAAATCGCCGTCGAGCAGGCCATGCGCTGGAAAGAAGCCGGCAGCGCGGACGAAGTCGTGGCCGTAACCATTGGCCCGGAAGCCGCCAAGGAACAGCTACGCTCCGCGCTGGCCTTCGGCTGCGACCGTGCGATCCACGTCAAGACCGACGAGCCGGTCCAGCCGCTGACTGCCGCCCGTGTGTTCGAAGCGCTGGCCAAGAAGGAAGAGCCCAAGGTCTTTCTCATGGGCAAACAGGCGATCGACGACGACTCCAACCAAACCGGCCAGATGACGGCGGCCCTGCTGGAATGGCCACAGGCGACGTTCGCCTCTGAAATCGAACTCGACGGCGAGACTGCCAAGGTCACCCGCGAGATCGATGCCGGCCTGGAAACGCTGGATATCGACCTGCCCGGCGTGATCACCGCTGACCTGCGTCTGAACGAGCCGCGCTATCTCAAGCTGCCGGACATCATGAAGGCGAAGAAGAAACCGATCGAAGACACCAGTCTCGACGATCTCGGCGTGGAACGCGCCGCGATGCTCGAAACCGTCAAGACCATGGCCCCACCGCAGCGTGGCGGCGGCATCAAGGTCGAATCGGTCGACGAACTGGTGAGCAAACTCAAGGAAAAGGGCCTGCTATGAGCAACAAGATTCTGATCATCGCCGACTATCTCAACGGCGAACTCATCCAGTCGACCGCCCGCGCGGTCACCTGTGCGCAGCAAATGAGCCCGACCGCGATCGACGTGCTCGTGCTCTGCGACGACGGCGCCAATATCGCGGCACAAGCCGCCAAGCTCGAAGGCGTGACCAAGGTGCTGCAGGCCGATAACGACGCCAACAAGCACCCGACCGCTGCGGCACTCGCGCCGCAGATCGCCGCGGCCGCCAAGGCCGGCGAGTACAGTCATGTGCTCGGCCCGAACACCACCTTCGGCAAGGACCTGATGCCGCGCGTGGCGGCCAAACTGGGCGTGGCCATGGTCACCGACATCATGGCCGTGCATTCCGCGCACGAGTTCGACCGTCCGATCTATGCCGGCAATGCGATCATCACGGTCAAGGCACCGGAAGATCAGACGCTGGTCGCCTCGGTGCGTTGTGCCTCCTACCCGGCTGCGGCCGAGGGCGGCAACGCCGAGATCGAAACCCTGAGCCTGGACGCCGAGATCCCGTCGCATACCCGCTTCGTGAACCTCGAACAGGCCAAGAGCGACCGCCCCGACCTGCAGACGGCCGGGAAAGTCATCTCGGGCGGCCGCGGCGTCGGCAGCGAAGAGAACTTCAAGATCATCTACGACTTCGCCGACAAGATCGGCGCTGGCGTAGGCGCCTCGCGTGCGGCCGTCGATGCGGGCTTCGTACCCAACGATATGCAGGTCGGCCAGACTGGCAAGATCATCTCGCCCGAGCTGTACATGTGCTTCGGCATTTCGGGTGCGATCCAGCATCTGGCCGGTATCAAGGACGCGGGCACGATCGTGGCCATCAACAAGGATGAAGAAGCACCGATCTTCGAAGTGGCTGATATCGGCCTCGTCGGCGATCTGTTCGAAATCATCCCGGAACTCGATAAAGCCGTCAGCTAACCGCAGCGTCGAGCATGGCTTATCGGCCGGTAGGCACGGCGCTCGCTTGCGAGCGTCGTGCCTACCGGCTTTTTAATGCGCGCGAGAGGAGAATGCCGTGCAGATCATCGAAAACGTAGACGCCTTGCAGGCGCTGGTGGGTGAAGAAATCGGCGTCAGCGACTGGCTGCTGATCGACCAGGCCCGAATCAACAAATTTGCCGATGCGACAGAAGATCACCAGTGGATCCATGTCGACGTGGAGCGCGCCAAGCGCGAGTCCCCGTTCGGCGCGCCCATAGCGCACGGGTTTCTTACCCTGTCGTTGCTGCCGCAGCTCACCAGCCAGATTCGTCGTATCGAAGGCGTGACCACCACCGTCAACTACGGCCTCGACAAGGTACGCTTCATCGCCCCCGTGCCGGTGGATTCAAAAGTACGCGCCCGCCAGAAGCTCGAAGCCGTGGAGCCGCGCGGCGAAAACCGCTACATGCTGCACAACACGGTCACTATCGAAATCGAAGGCAGCGAAAAGCCGGCCTGTATCGCGCAGTCGCTGTCGCTCATCATTTTCTAATAGCAAAGGAATTGCCCCATGGCCCAACCCGAACTCGAAAGCGGCTATATCCGCACTACCCAGACCAACGGCGTGCTGCGTCTGACCATCGACCGCGCCGATAAGCGCAACGCGCTCACCGGCGCCATGTATGCCGACATGCAGCGCGTGGCCGACCATGCCCGTACGGACGACGACGTACGCAC
>VMHT01103373.1_pt1 | contig 12368 bp, 14 predicted proteins | sample 4693611 | NCBI WGS metagenome assembly VMHT01 (sample SAMN12280063, study PRJNA550983) | marine metagenome | isolation source: seawater sampled from same location over 5 years 0.02-0.2 micron viral filtrate | place: USA: collected off the coast of southern California halfway between the port... ...
AAGTGTTTGATTTAAAGAATTCTGTTAACTCCAAAAAATCATACGGTGGAACATCTTTTGATAATATCAAAAAAATGATAGTTAAATATAGAAAATTATAATGAGTAAAATAATAATAATATTACTGATGCTGTGTTTTACGATGATCTCTTGCGGTAAAAAAGGGGATCCTATTTACCAGGACCCAGAAAAAAAAGTTTCAGAACAAAATATTTTTTTAAATAAAGCATAATGAAATATATTAATAAAAGACTTAAAATTGAAAGTGTAAGTATTCAAAATATTGCTAAAACATATGGAACTCCTGCTTACTGTTATTCTTACAACAAATTAAAAGAAAATATTTCTAATTTTAAAAGAAATTTCAGATCATTCTCTACATTAATATGTTTTGCAATAAAATCTAATACTAATGTAAATCTAATTAGAGAAATTAAAAAATTTGGTTTAGGTGCTGATGTTGTCTCCAAGGGTGAATTAATGGCAGCTATTAAAGCCGGAATTAGTCCAAAAAAAATAGAATTTTCAGGAGATGGTAAAACCAACAATGAAATAAGTTATGCTATCGATAAAAATATATTACTAATAAATGCAGAGTCTAAAAGTGAAATCAAAGAGATAGATAAAATTGCAAAATTAAAAAAAAAAAAAGAAAAAATAGGAATTAGATTAAATCCAAATACAGATGCAAAAACTTTAAGTCAAATTTCAACTGGAAAAAAAGGAAATAAGTTTGGTGTTAACAGTAGAGCATTTCTTGAAATTTTAGATTTTTGTAAGAATTCTAAAAATATTGATCTTAATTGTCTTAGTGTTCATATTGGTAGTCAAATTTTGAGTCATAAACCATATGAAAAGATGTTAACTGCTATTAGCAATTTCATTAGTAAAATAAATTATAAATTTGAATATATCGATCTTGGTGGTGGTATGGGAATTTCATACAATGATAGAAATAGAAAACTTAATTATAAAAGATACAATGTTGCAATAAAAAAATTTTTAAAAAAACATAATTCAAAAATAATATTTGAGCCTGGAAGATCTATTGTAGGTAGTATAGGGACTTTAATTTCTCAAATAATTTACATAAAAAATAGTGAAAATAAAAAATTTGTTATTTTAGATGCAGGAATGAATGATTTAATGAGACCTGCTTTATATGGCGCCTCCCACAGAATGTTACCATCAATTAAGAAAATTAAAAAATTTAAAGGCACTTATGAATTTGTGGGACCAATTTGTGAAAGCACAGATAAATTTTTAAATCTCAGAAATTTTCAAGAATTAAAAGAAAAAGAACTCATTGCTATATGTGATGTTGGTGCTTATGGAATGTCTTTGAGTTCAAACTATAATTTAAGGACTAAACCTATAGAATTGTTAATTAAAGGATCAAAAATAAAAGTAATTAGAAAAAGACAAAAGTATACAGATTTAATTTAGCTTTTGATTAGAATGATTAGAAACTCAGTATTCTCTATTTTCTTTTTTTCAGGAATAATATTTATTTCCATAATTTTTTTACCATCATTTTTTTTACCTCAAAAGATTGTTTTGGTTGGTGGTAAATTAATGGGTTTTTGGACAGAATTTTGTCTTAAATTTTTTCTATCAACAAATATTTTAATTAAAGGTAAAGAAAATATAATTTCAGATAAAAAATTTTTCATAGCAGCATCTCATCAATCAATGTTTGAAACCTTTTATCTTCAGACAATTTTTAACTCACCTGTCTTTATTCTTAAAAAAGAACTACTTTTAATTCCTATTTTTGGTTGGTATTTAAAAAAAATTGGATCAATTTCAATAAATAGAAATAAAATATCCAAGGATAATTTAAGTTTTTTTAGTAACATTTCAAAAATAATTTCAAATTCAAAAAGGCCGTTAATAATTTTTCCTCAAGGAACTAGAGTTTTGCCACATGAAAGACCACCATTTAAAAAAGGAGCAAATAGAATATATAAAGAACTCAAAATGCCATGTCAGCCAATAGCAATCAATTCAGGTTACGTATGGCCTAAAATAGGTATTAAACATGCTAATAAAACTATAACCATTTCTATTCTAAAACCAATTGAAACTGAGTTATCTGGTGATGAGTTTTTAAAAATTTTGGAAAATGAAATTTATTCGGAGCTGGATCTTTTAAATTAACCTTTCATTGGCATTACAACAAAAATACTATCAAAATCTCCCGGGTCTTTTATTAAAGCTGGTGAACCTGTATCATTAAAAAAAATTTCAATTTTTTCACCATCTAACTGTGATGCAACATCAATTAAGTATCTTGAATTAAAACTTATTTCTAAATCATGATCAAATTTTACAGTCAAAGTTTCTTTTCCATCTCCACTATTAGTATTATTGACAGACAAATTTAGTACATCTTTATTTAAATTAAATTTAACACCATCCTTTTTGTCTAGTGACACAGAGGCAACTCTATCCACAGAATTTAAAAAAAGTTTTAAATCAATTTCTAATTTCTTTTGATTATTTTTTGGTATTACCTGAATATAATTAGGAAATTTTCCATCAATTAATTTTGATATCAAAATACTATTATTTAATTCGAATTTTATTTTAGACTTAACATTTGATATTTTAACTTCTCCATCATAGGTGTCTAGTAGCGAACAGAGTTGAAAAATAGTTTTTTTTGGTAATATTATAGGTTCAAAATCTATTTTCTTTTCTAATCTAATTTTTGATATTGACATTCGATGACTGTCTGTCGCTACAGCTGTAAGGTAATTTTTATCCTCAACCTCAGTTTGATGAATATAAATGCCACTCAAATAATGTCTAGTTTCATCGTTTGAGACGGAAAATTTACATTTATTCAATAGTTTTAAAAGTTCTTTAGATTTCATTACAAATTCATTTTGATTAAAATTTTCGTCTGTAAGAGGAAATTCTGAAGCTCCAATACAATTTAAATTAAATATAGATTTTTCTGACTCAAGATGCAGTTTACTTGAGTCATTTAATGTAAGATTAATCTTTTTACCTGATGAAAATTTTCTTACTATATCATACATTATAGATGATGTTGTTGTAGTTTTTCCTTCTTCAAAAACTTCAATATTATTGAGTTGATGAATAAAAATTAGATCTAAATCTGTTGCTGTGATTGTTAATTTTGAGTTTTGTGCATCCAATAATATGTTTGATAAAATTGGAAGTGTGCTTCTTTTTTCTATTACACCCTGACAATAATTTAATGCCTGTTGTAAGTCTTGCTGGTTAACGTTAAATTTCATTTTCTTTATTATTATATAATATCTGATTTTTTAATTTATTGATATTTTCAACCATCTCAGGATTTTTTTCTTTCAATTTTTCAATAGTTTTTACAGAGTGTATAATTGTTGTATGGTCTCTATTAGAAAATTCACGACCTATTTCAGGTAAAGATTTTGAGGTCAAAATTTTTGTCAAATATATTGCTGTTTGTCTTGGTCTTACTAAATATCTTGATCTTCTAGATGACAACATCTCATTTTTACTAATCTTAAAAAATTTACAAACTAAAGTTTGAATAAGATCTATCGTTACCTTATTTTCTGTAATATTTAATAAATCTTTTAAAACAACTTTAGTTTCTGCTAAATTCGGCATTTTGTTATATATTCTAGAAAATGAAATTATTCTATTTATTGCACCAACCAATTCTCTTACACTAGCACTGATTTCAGTGCTTATAAAATCTTGTATTTCTTTGGAAATTTTAATTCGATCTGGATACAAATTATTTAATTCATCTATTTTTTTTTCGACAATTTTTTTTCTAAGTTCAAAGTCTGGTTTTTGAATATCAACTACTAAGCCTCCAGAAAATCTCGATTTAATTCTCTCTTGTATTCTTGACAATTTATTTGGCGCTCTATCAGCAGAAACTATTATTTTTGATCCTTTATCCAGCAATGCATTAAAGGTATGAAAAAACTCTTCCTGCATAGCTTCTTTGCCATTCATAAATTGTATATCATCTATTAGCAAAACATCTGTATTTCTAAAAAATTCTTTAAATTTTACCATATCATTTGATTTGATTGATTTTACAAATTGATACATGAAACGTTCAGCGGAAATAAACATAACTTTATTTGTTTTTTTTAATTCAAAACCCATAGAATTTAGAAGATGTGTTTTTCCCATTCCAACACCACCATAAATATATAAAGGATTATAACTAGATATTTTTTCAGAAACTTTTAATGAAGCTTCATAAGCAAGTTTATTGCTAGAAGATGTTATAAAATTCTCAAATCTTTTGTTTGGATCTATACGATTATACTGAAGATAAGAGTCTTTTATAAAAGAAATATTCTCATTAAAAGTATTTGGTTTTTCAAAAGAATTAATTCCATCAATATTTTGTACATCTTTTTTATAATTTTGATCAATTATTTTAAACTCTATCCTAATAATTTCTTTTTTATGAATTTTAATTGACTGCAGAATTTGATCTAAATATCTAGAAGTAATCCAATCTCTAATGAATCTTGTTGGGACTGACAACAAAATATAATTATTGAATTCTTCAACAAATACAATTTTTTTAAGCCAACTTTCATAAATATCTGAACCTAATTTATTTTTCATTTCAGACTGAATTAGACTCCAATCTAATTTTTCTGCCTTTAAATTTGTTAAATTTTTATTTTTGTAAGTATTGTTCATATTCTTTGGGGAAAGTTCAGTTAGAACCATAATAAAATTATTGCAACAAATAATTTTAAATTTTTAAAAAAAAATAAAATCTACGATTGTGTAAAAATTTAATTTTTAAAAAAACTCTTTGACAAAAAAAATTTTTGTGTATCTCTATAAATAAAATTTTTAATTGAAAAGAATATCAAAAAAATTTACCAAATCTAAATATTGTAAATAATCATATTTTCATCATACATGATGCGTATTCTTTAAGTTGAATCAACTAAGGGTATAACTGACTATATAGATGCTATTTTCTTGGAAATTCTTGAAACGTTTCTTGAAGCATTTTGTTTTTTTATAATTCCAGTTTTGGCAATTTTCATCAGTTCAGAATTCAACTTAGGTAAGAATTTTAAAGCTTCAGTTTTTTTTTTGTTATCTATCAAAATATGCATCTTTTTTAGTGCATTCTTATATCTACTTTTTCTAGCTTTATTTACAGAAGTTTGTTTTGATATTCTTCTAATTCTCTTGATTGCAGATTTTGTGTTTGCCATGCGCAGGGGTATAACTTGAGAATTAATATTGGTCAATCAAATAATTAGTTATTTTTGACAAGTATTACAAAAGAAAGATGATCTTTTGGAAATAATTTTTTTTTGAATTATTCCTTTACATCCTACTCTTTTACAATTCTGTCCTTCTCTCTCGTAAACTTTAAATTTTTTTTGGAAATTTCCTGTTTTGCCAGTTATATTTCTAAAATCTCTGATGCTAGATCCTCCTTTTTTAATTGCTTCTAAAAGAACTTTTTTTGAATTAGATATAATTTTTTTACAGCTTTCTTTTTTTAATAAATGTGCTTTTTTATTTGGATTAATCCTCGTTAGGAACAAAATCTCGCTAGCGTAAATATTACCAATTCCTGAAACAAATTTTTGATCAATTAAAAAGTTTTTAATATTTTTGTTCTTTTTTTTAAAAAAAGAAAATACGTAATTAAGATTAAACTTTGATTGAAATGGTTCAGGGCCTAAATGGGCAAATCTTTTTGCTAATAAACTTGAGTCTTTTATTATTTCAAAAAAACCAAATCTTCGAGGGTCATTATAAACAATTTTTATGTTATCAAAAATTATTTCTACATGATTATGTTTTTTTGGTAAGGTAGGTGAATTATAAAAGCTTGAATTTGTAATAATATTTTTTTTATTATTTGAAACCAAATGTACAGTTCCTGACATTCCTAGATGAATTAAACAATAACCACGATTAGATAAACTCAAAATCAAATATTTTGAAAATCTATCGATTTTGATTATTTTTTGATTTTTTAAAAATTTTTTGAAATTGTCAGGAATTTTAAATCTTAAATTTTTATTTCTTACTATTACTTTTTTTACCTTTTTTTGTTTTATTTTTTTAGCTAGCGACTGTCTAACAACTTCTACTTCTGGTAATTCTGGCATTTCATACTATATTAAATATATATCTATAATTATGGAACAATATCTTCAAAATAAAAAAGGACTAGTAGAAAATGTCTTTAATAAAGTCTATGACCAATACGACCTCATGAATGATTTAATGTCATTAGGAATACATCGGTTATGGAAAAAAAATCTTTTAAACATGATGAATCCATCACCAAATCAAAAGTTAATTGATGTGGCATGTGGCACGGGGGATATTGCTAAACTTTATCTTAATTATGTAAATGGTAATTCTAAAGTCACTTGTGTGGATCCAAATAAAGGAATGATTAAAAAGGGAAAAGAAAAATTAAGTAAGTTTAAAAATTTGGAATGGGTACTTGCTTCAGCAGAGAAGCTTCCTTTTTCAGAAAATTCATTTGATTTTTATACAATTAGTTTTGGATTAAGAAATACTAAAAATTTACATAAAACTTTGTCTGAGGCTTACCGAGTATTAAAACCTGGTGGTCGCTTTCTATGTCTTGAATTTTCTAAAATACAAAATTCAGGTTTGGATTTTATTTACAAAAAATATTCTAGACTAATCCCTTCTATTGGTAAAATTATTATTGGTGAAAAAGAACCATATGAGTATCTAACAAAAAGTATTGAAAATTTTGTCAATCAGATCGAGTTATCAGATTTAATTTCAAAAAATGGTTTTAAAAAAAGTTCATACAGAAATTTATCAGGTGGAATAGTTTCTATACATAGTGGCTGGAAAATTTGATGATAAAAAAAATAATTACTTTGTTTAAACTTGCTAGAAAAATAGCTAAGTCAGATATATTAAATATAATCGCAAAATTTCAAGAGCCACCTCTAATAATAAAAATTTTATTTAAAATTTTATCATTTTCATTATCTCCTCAAGAAAAAAAAGGTCAGAATAAAGATGAAGGGGAACGATTATCTAACTCTTTAGAGTCTATGGGAACAACTTTTATAAAATTAGGTCAATTCTTAGCAACAAGACCAGATATAATTGGTGAAGAGCTCTCAAAAAAACTAGAGAACCTTCAAGATAAGTTACCGCCATTTTCGATAGATCAAGCAAGAGAAATAATGAAAAAAGACTTTGGTGAAGATATTTACGACTCAATAATTAATCTAAGTGAACCCGTTGCAGCAGCCTCTATAGCCCAAGTGCATAAAGCTCAAATTGATGACAGTGGAACTATTAAAGATGTTGCTATTAAAATTTTAAGACCAAACATTAAAAAAATCTTCAATGAAGAGATTGACGCTATGATGCTCTTTGCTTTTTTGATTGAGTCTTTTGTTAAAAAAACAAAAAGACTCAAATTAGTTGAGGTAGTTTTTTTATTAAAAGAAATTACAAATCTTGAAATGGATTTGAGATTTGAAGCAGCTGCAGCTAATGAGTATGCGGAAAATACTAAAAATGATGTTGGATTTAGAATTCCTAAAATTTATTGGAGCTTTACTAGTGAAAATGTCATGACATTAGATTGGGTTGAGGGAATTTCTATCAGGGAAACCGCTGAACTAAAAAAAAGAAATTTCAATACAGAAAAAATTGCTGAAGATATTATCCAAAATTTTTTGAGACATGCAGTTAGAGATGGTTTTTTTCATGCAGATATGCATCAAGGAAATATATTTATAGATAACGATGGTCATATCGTACCGATTGATTTTGGTATTATGGGAAGACTTGACAAACTGAGTAAACGTTTTTTAGCTGAAATACTATTTGGATTTATCCAAAGAGATTATAAAAAAGTAGCAGAGGTACATTTAACTGCGGGCCTAGTTCCTCAGAGTGTTCCAATAAACGATCTAGCACAAGCACTTAGGTCGATCGGAGAGCCAATTTTTGGTCAAGCCGTTAAAGACATTTCAGGTGGAAAGTTATTAAAACAATTATTTGATGTAACAGAAAAATTTAATATGCAGACCCAACCTCAACTTCTAATGTTACAAAAAACAATGGTAGTTGTCGAAGGAGTAGCACGGAAATTAAATCCTAATACAAACATATGGACTACTTCAAAACCTGTTCTTGAAAACTGGTTAAAAAACACCAAAGATCCCATGACTACGATAAATGAAACTCTTCAAAATACATCTGAAGTAATCAAAAGATTACCTGAATTTCCCGAAATTATGGATAAGGCTAATCAGGCCCTTACTTATTTGGCCAGTGGGCAAATCCCACAAAATTCAAATTCGTATACAGCTTTAAATACAAAAAAAGCTGAAATGACTACTTTTAAAAACCAATCTATTATAGGTTTATTAGTCCTTGTAATTTTTGGACTATTAGTATTTTAATTCAGCCAATGAAATATTTAGCCAATAAAAAGATTTTGTTTATTATTTGCGGTGGTGTTTCTGCATACAAAAGTCTGGAAACAATAAGATTATTCAAAAAAAATAATGCAGAAATAAAAACAATTTTAACAAAAAGTGCTAAAGAATTTGTAACTCCATTATCTATTGTATCTTTATCTCAAGGTAAAGTTTATGAGGATCTTTTTAATGTAGAAAATGAAACGGAAATGGATCACATTTCTTTATCTAGATGGGCAGATGTAATTATAGTGGCACCAGCAACTGCAAATACTATTTCTAAATTAAGTCAAGGTTCTTCTGAAGACTTAGCTTCAACCGTAATACTTGCATCAAATAAACAAATATTTTTAGCGCCAGCTATGAATGTTAGAATGTGGGAACATCAATCAACTAAAAAAAATTTAGAAAAATTGAAAAATTATGGATACAAAATCATTGGTCCAATTGTAGGGAAAATGGCTTGTGGAGAATATGGCGAGGGAAAAATGTCTGAACCATTAGAAATCTTCAATACCATCAATAATTTTTTATCCAATCAAGTTAAAAATAAAAAAATCAAAGCACTAGTAACGGCCGGTCCAACTATTGAATATATAGACCCTGTAAGATTTATAACTAATAGATCAAGTGGTAAGCAAGGATATGAAATAGCAAAATCTTTATCTAAAAGAGGCTTTGATACAACATTAATATCTGGTCCAACGAATTTAAATATAGAAGAGGATATAAACTTAATCAATGTTAAAACCGCTGAGGAGATGTTTAAAGCTACACAAGAAAATTTGCCAACTGATGTTGCTATATTTTCAGCTGCGGTAGCAGATTTTAAAATTAAAAATAAAAACCTTAATAAAATAAAAAAGCAAGATAATCTAACAATAAATTTACAAAAAAATATTGATATCTTGCACTATGTTTCCAATCATAACTCTATGAGACCAAAACTAGTTATTGGTTTTGCAGCTGAAACAAATGAGATAAATAAAAATGCAACAAATAAGCTTACAGATAAAAATTGTGATTGGATTATAGCTAATGATGTATCAAAAAAAAATATTGGTTTTGACTCTGATTACAATGAGGTTTCCATTCACTATAAAAATCCTCAAAACAAAAAAGAAATGCTTACCTTAAAAAAAAAATCTGAAATCTCAGAAGAAATTGTAGACAGAATAGTCACATTGTTTAATTAATGGTAAAAGTATTTGTAAAAAAATTAGATCCTGCCGTAAAATTACCTGAATACAAAACGGATGGTGCTTCTGGGATGGACCTTAGAGCTTTTATTGAAAAAACTATTAAGGTTAAAGCAAAAACATCGATTTTAGTTCCCACGGGTCTTTCTGTATCTTTTCAAAAAGATTATGAAATTCAAATAAGACCACGGTCTGGTTTGGCAGCAAAGAATAATATCAGTGTTTTAAATACACCTGGAACCATAGATAGTGACTATAGAGGTGAAATTAAAATTATTATTTATAATCATGGAGATACCGACTTTGAGATAAACAATGGGGATCGCGTAGCACAAATGATCCTGTCTCCAGTTATTAAGATGCAATTAAAAGAGACTAATGATTTACCTGAAACAATAAGAGGAGAAGGGGGATTTGGTTCAACAGGTAAATGAATTCAAAGTTAAATAAAAATCAAATTGAGAGATATTCAAGACAAATTATACTAAAGAATATTGGTGCTTCAGGACAAAAAAAAATTATCCAATCAAAAGTCCTTATTATAGGTATGGGAGGCTTAGGGTGTTCCGTGGCAGAATTTTTAACAAGAACTGGTGTTGGTGTTTTGGGTGTCATTGACTATGATAATGTAGATTTGTCAAATATTCATCGTCAAAGTCTTTTTGATATGGATGATTTAAAAAAACCTAAAGTAGATGTTGCAAAAAAAAAATTAAAAAAAATTAATCCTAAAACAAAAATTAAGTCATACAAAATAAGGCTAAATAAAAAAAATTTTAATAATATAGTTAATCAATACGAATATATCGTAGATGCTACTGACAATTTTAAAACTAAATATCTAATTAATGATTTTTGTAAAATTTCAAATAAATTTTTAGTGACAGGAGCTATCAGCAAATTTGATGGTCATATTTTTACATTCGATTTCAAAAATAAAAAAACTCCTTGTATAAGAAGTTTTTTTCAAGAAGATCAAATTCCAGATGATATATTGAATTGTGAATATGAAGGAGTTTTAGGTACAGTAGCCAGTATTGTTGGCACCATCCAAGCAAATGAAATTTTAAAAAAGATTTTGAATATTGGTAAAAATTTAAATGGTCATGTTTTAATTTTAGATTTACTAAATTTAAATTTTAGAAAGGTCAAATTTGATAAGTAAAAAATGTTAAAAAAAGCTTTAATAATTTTTTTTTCTTTACTTTTTTCTTCGAATCTATCTGCAAAAACTATTTATCTATCATTAAAAAAAGATAAGGTTAATGTGAGATATGGTCCAAGTTTTGAGTCTCCAGTTAAATTTATTTATAGAAAAATTAATTTACCTATCAAACAAATAGATAAAAAAGATAATTGGAGAAGAATTATAGATTTAAAGAATAATAGTGGATGGATACATTGGTCACAATTAAAACCCATCAATTCTATTATTCCTTTAAAGGATAAAATTTTATTTAAAGGGCCCTCAAATTTTTCAAAGCCGATGGCTAAAATTCAAAAAGGAAGAGTGTTAGTTATTTTAAAATGCAATGATAAATGGTGTAAAATTAAAACAGACAAATATAAAGGTTGGATAAAAGTGAAGGATGATTGGGGATTAATTAACTGAAATCTAATATTAAAGATTTCATAGTTTCGTCAGATAACTTCGTAGTATGAGAATATTCTTTATGATCTATAGTAATTTCAACCTGTGAGGATCCTGATTTAAATTTTTCTATTTGTAGATCATTAAATTTAAAATGAATAAACTGAACTGATGAAGCTTTTCCATTTTCTGATGTTCTGTCAACATCATCTTCTGGAACAGCTTTAATTGCTTCTCCATCTATTTTCATAAAAACTTTTTCCTCAATGCCTCCAACTTTACTTAAAAAAGTTGCTCTAGATACTGGATTATCTATTTCAAACATTAATGTAGATACTAGTTCTTTTCCATTGGGGACTAAAGGATTGTATGCTGTTAATTCATCATGTAATTGAGCGTCACCGCCTTTTTCTATGTAAAGCATCTCTTGAACTTGTGCTAGCATTGTTTCAAAACTTTCAAAATAAAAAGTTGCGTAAGGACCTAGAGAAACTCTTCTATTTTTTTTAAATTCAACAATATTTTTTCTAAGTTCTTTTCTCTTTTTTATATATATATCCAGAGGCATGATATCATTCTTTTGAATTATTCTTTTTTCCCTAGACATCATTATAATCTATAGCTTTTTGCAATTAATTCGATGGGATGTACTGCCTCATCATTTGAAATGTTCGTATCAACCTCTAACTGTTTTAAATGTTTACCTGCTAAAGGACAATCTGAGGCCATATACTTATTATTTTTATTTTTTATTTGTCTTGCTGTTGGTCTTCCTACTTTTATTGCTAAGTCATGTGTTTCTTTCATTACCCCAAATGTTCCTCCATGGCCTGCACATCTTTCCACCACGTCTATTTTTACATTAGGTATCAATTTCAGCATATCTCTTGCTTTAATTCCCATATTTTGAGCTCTAGCGTGGCAAGCATGGTGAACTGTTACTCCACCATCAATTTCTTGGAGACCTTCCACTAACCCCTCTTTCTTCGATATATCAACTACATATTCATCAATATCCATAACATTTGTTGACAATTTTTTAACATTTTCATCATTAGGTAATAATAATGGCCACTCAAACTTTAACATAAGCCCACAGCTGGCTGTAAGAGTTATAAT
>VMHT01089208.1_pt1 | contig 12367 bp, 12 predicted proteins | sample 4693611 | NCBI WGS metagenome assembly VMHT01 (sample SAMN12280063, study PRJNA550983) | marine metagenome | isolation source: seawater sampled from same location over 5 years 0.02-0.2 micron viral filtrate | place: USA: collected off the coast of southern California halfway between the port... ...
TAGCTTTAAGAATTTTTTGATCAAATATTGCTATAAATTCTTTACTTTTAGTGCCAGCTTTTAGAGTTGCATTAAATATATTTCCAACTCCTGTTTCGTTTTCTGCTCCTGTTCCAGGAAATAAAGGAAATTCATGAGAAGATCCATATGCAACTGATTGGTCCTTATAAAAAATTTCTTGAGTACCGTTTCCGTGGTGAACATCAAAATCAATTATTGCAATTTTATTTATTTTGTATTGTTTTTGTAAATATCTTGCAGTTACTGCAACATTATTGATAAAGCAAAAACCATTAGCTCTTAAAGTTTCCGCATGATGACCTGGAGGTCTAACAGCGCAAAATACTCTCTTATTTTTTTCCATAAGATCCTTAGCTGCAGCAATACCAGCCCCACATGATCTTAGAATTGCATTTTTACTATTAGGACAAAGCATAGTATCGGCATAAGGTTCTTTCTCTACGCCTACTATTCCTTCATGAGGAATATTAGAAAAAATTTGCTCTATATGTTTTTTTGGATGAACCAATGAAACAGTTTCTAAATCAGCTATAGGTGCTTCTTTAAACTCTACTTTTAAATTTGAAGATTTTATTGAACTTAAAATACTCTCTAATCTTTCTTTTTTTTCAGGATGAGCATGACCATTAAATTTTTTTAAGCAATCATTATGAGTATAAACAATCATTTAAGTTAAAAATTTATTTAAGCTTGTCGCTGCTTTATCTGAAGAAAGCTCATCTGTTTTTAAATTTTTTAATACCAATTGGGTTTTATCAACTTGAATTTTAATTTTTTTTGGATTTTCTAAAAAATCTGAAACATATTCAAAAATTGTTTTTGGATTACATTTTGATTGGAGTAGTTCAGGAATAATTTCTTCTTTAGCAGCTATATTTATTATATTAGCGTATTTAGTTTTGACTAAAAGTTTGATTATAAAAAAATTAATAAATCCCATTTTATAAAGAATAATAGATGGTATTTTAGCATTACATATTTCTAAAGAAACTGTTCCTGATTTTGATACAGCAAAGATAGATTTTTTAAGTATATGGGATTTTATTTTATCATCGCAAATAATCTGACAATTATTTAGGTCATTTTTATTAATTTGAGATTGAATAAAATTAGTATGATCTTTGGTAGAGTGAAATATATAGATAAAGTCTTTATACTTTTCATTCATCAATTTAATAAAATCAATTAATATAGGTGAAAGTATCTCTATTTCGGATTTACGGCTTCCAGGAAAAACAGAAATTAATGCTTTATTTTTTCCAATAATTTGATTCAGGTCGATTGCCGCTTCAAGTTTTTTTTCTAATAATGGATGGCCGACAAATTCATTGCTCATCTTTTCTTTATCAAAATAAGATTTTTCAAAATTAAACAATAATAATATATGATCAATAAATTCTTTTATTTTTTTTACTCTGCTTTCTCTCCAAATCCATACTTGAGGGGCTACATAATGAATTGTTTTAATATTTGGATTTATTTTTTTAACTTTTTCTGCGACTCTTAAAGTAAAATCTGGACTATCTACTGTAAAAAGAAGATCTGGATTAAAATCAATTATTGCTTTACTAGTTTCATTTATTTTTTTTTTTATCTTAAATATATTTAAGAAAACACTAGTAAATCCTATGTAAGTAATTTCATTTAGATTATAAATTGATTTGATGTCTAATGATTTTATATTTTCGCCTCCTACTGATAAATATTTTATGTTTGGATTTAATTTCTTAAGACTTCTAATTACTTTAGAGGCTAGGACATCCCCAGAGACCTCACCTGTCAAAATAAATACTTTTTTCACTTATAGTATCTCCACAATGATCCTTGATCAGTTAATAGAAAAATTTCACCAGAGCTTTTTTTTATTTCAATGTCTCTAATTCTGCCAATTTTATTCTGAAATATAATATCTTCACTAATAAAATCATCTCCATTAAATTTTATTTTTCTTAATGATTGATCTTTAAGTGAAGTAATTAAAGCATCTCCTTTCCATTCTTTAAACTCTGTTCCTTCATAAATAACCATGGAGCTAACAGCTATAGATGGTACCCAATACTTTATTGCTTTAGTAAAACCTTTTTTCCATTTAGGACCAATCTTAGTTCCAGTATAATTTGTTCCTCCCCAGCCTAAAATTTTCCAACCATAGTTTTCTCCTTTTTTAACTAAACCAAACCAGTCTCCTCCTTTAGCACCATGGTTAGTCATATAAATTTTATTATCAAAAGGTGATAATGCCATGCCCTGTGGATTTCTTACACCTATCTGATAAATCTCGGGTAGCCATTCTGTTTTGCCATTAAATTTTGGATTATCTTTAGGTATAGATCCATCTAAATTAATTCTTATTATGCTGCCAGGATGTTTTGAAGGGTCCTGAGCTATCATGCCTTTTCCTCTCTCGCCAGCTGTGATGTAAAGATAGTTGTCTTTTATAACTAGCCTTGAACCAAAATGATAACCTGAGTTAATCGCAGGTTCGGCTCTAAAAATACTTTTAAAATTAAGATTATTTTTTTCAAATTTTGCTTTTGATACAGAAGTACTAGATTTACCATTTCCTCTATTTTCTGAATAAGTAACAAATAATTCTCCTTTATTATATAAAACTTCTAATAAACCTCCTTGACCATCCTCAAGTATTTTCAAGTTATGGGAAAATTTTCTAATTTCTTTAGTTTTTAAACTTAATTGTAGGAGGTTTCCTGATTTTTCGGATATTATAATACTATCGTCAGTTATAAATGAAAAACTCCAAGGACTTTTTAAATTTTTAACTAATTCCTCTAATTTAGGTTCACTAGTGTTTAAATTTAAAGATTGAACTAAATATATAAAAAAAATTATAATAATATTTCTCATTTAACTAAAATAAACATTTTATTTTTATTGGCAAAAGTTATTGATTTTTCTTTATCTAAAAAAATATTTTTTTTATGTTTTAAAATTACACCATGAATTCCTGCCTTTTTACATTGTTTAAAAGTCCCTAGTCCAATAGTAGGAAGATCAATTCTAGTATCTTGTTTCTTTTTAGGAAATTTAACTAAAACACCTTTAAATTTATTTTTATCTTTTTTAATATTTTTTAACATTTTGAAAGTGCCTCCATTCCCTTCAATCGCGATAATTTTTTTGTTTCTACTTACAGCTGCCTGGGTATTATTAAAATCATTTGATTTTGATAAAATTTTAATTGCATATGTTATATTGATTTTATCAGCTGAATTGGCTTTTTGTTTTGAGTAATTTCCTTTTTTTAAACTTAATTCGGGTGTGTAAAAATTAGATTTAATTGTGCTAATCCCTTCTTTTTTTAAAATTTTTATTATTTCTTTAAGAATTGCAGCATCGCCTATTTTTGATTTTTTTATAATTCTTGTAATATAGTAAATACCTTTCAAATCTAATTTAAGCTTTGAAAAATTTGGTTTCGTGACTTTACCAGCAAATAATACTTTTTTACATTTATGATTTTTTAAAATTGAAATTATTTTTCCAAATTGCCCTATAGAAACTGAATATGAATTTTTATCTTTTCTAAATAATTTTTTTTTTGTTAAATCTATTATTAAGTATCTTTTTTTTCCTTTTATCTTCTTGTAAATGTATTTTGGAAAATCTGTTTCTCCAAAAATTAAACCAATCATATTTTTAATTTTGTGGTGAGCAAATAGGTCTTTTTTTGTCTTTTTCTATAAAGGCTATAACTTCATTTACTAATTCATTGTCTTTATATTCGCCATTAATTTTGCTTAAATTTTCATGGAAGTTTTTAGAGGAAAATATTTCTTTATAAGCTTTATCTAAACCCATTATTTTTTGATTTTCATATTTTTTTCTTCTTAAGCCAATAAGATTTAATCCTTGTAAATAATTTCTATTTCCTATTGATAAACCAAAAGGTATTACGTCTTTTAATACTCCTGTCATCCCACCTATCATTGCTAATCTTCCAATTCTTGTAAATTGTTGCACTGCTGAATTTCCTCCTATTACTACTGAGTCTTCAATAGTTACATGTCCACCTAAAGGAACGTTGTTTGCAATTATGACATTGTTTCCAATTTTGCAATCATGTGCAATATGAGAAGAAATCATAAATAAACAGTTGTCTCCAATAATAGTTTGTGAGCCACCACCTTCTGTGCCTGGGTTGATTGTTACGTATTCTCTAATAGTATTATTCTTTCCAATGATTATACTATTTTTTTCATTATTATATTTTAAATCTTGTGGTTGAGTTCCAATACTAGCAAATGGAAATATTTTTGTTTTGCTTCCTATTTTGGTATTACCCTCTAAATGTACATTTGAGATTAGTTCAATATTCTCTCCAAGCTCTACATTTGGACCAATGTAGCAGAATGGTCCAATTTTTACATTTTTTGAAATTTTAGCTTTTGGATCTATAACGCTTGATTTATGTATCATTTTTTTCTATCCACTATAGTTGCTGACCATTCAGCGTCAGCCATTCTAATTCCATCGACTTTTGCTGTTCCTTTATATTTCCAAACTCTTCCGTGAGATCTTACCGCCTCTATATCTAAATGTAATTCACAATCGGGTATTACTAGATTCCTAAACCTAGCTTTGTCTACACCCATTAAATATACTAATTTATTTGCATATTCCTTAGGATCTATTCCATGAGCTGTTAAAGCTGCTGCTGCTTGACCAAATGCTTCAACAATTAACACGCCTGGCATAACTGGTTGTCCTGGAAAATGACCTTGTACATAAAATCCATTTTTTTTTACATACATAATTGCAGTAGCAGATTTTAATGGTACAATATTAATTAATTTATCGATTAATAACATTGGCTCCCTGTGTGGGAGCAAACTTTCAATTTTTTTTTTATCCAAGATAGTATCAATCATTCTTTATTTTTTTAAAAAATCTCTAAGTGGAACTGCTGGGTAGCCCATTACTATTTGATTATCTTCCACATCTTTGACTACACCACTTCCACCACCAATTTTAACATTATTTCCAATTTTTAAATGTCCAGAAATACCAGCTTGGCCACCTATCAAAACATTGTTTCCTATGGTTGAACTTCCTGCAAATCCAACTTGACCTGCTATCATACAATTTGAGCCAATTTTTACATTATGTGCTATATGTACCTGATTATCTAAATATGTATTATTTCCTATAATTGTATCATCGACTGATCCTCTATCAATTGTACAACTGGAGGCAATTTCTACATTATCGTTTATTATAACTTTACCGATATGGGGAAACTTAATATTTTTTTTTTTATTAGGTATAAAGCCAAAACCTTTCTGTCCAATTTTACAACTATCCTGCATCACAACATTATCTCCAACTAATGAGTTTTTAATAATTACACCAGATCCAATAACACAATTTTTACCAATTTTAACATTTTGATCAATAATTGTATTAGATCCTATAAATGTGTTTTTACCAATTTTGACATTTTTTCCAATTAAAACATTATTTCCAAATTTTACATTATTGAATTTTTTTTTTTCTGGTTTTCTTAATGTCTGATCTGGATAATCAATATCGGCGTATGGATACATTGTCTTTAATATTTGAGCTAATTCTAATAATACATTATTTACAATAATTTTTCGTATTTTATTAGGAATTAAGCTTTCTAGTTTTTTTGTAGTAATACAAATGCTTGCGCTTGTTTTTTTAATATCAGCTTTATATTTTACATTATCAAAGAAAGTAATGTCATTTTTTTTTGCTAATTTTAAGGGTTTTACGTCACCAACAAAAAAGTTATTTTTAAACTTGATTTTAGGAAAAAGTATATTGACTTTAATATTTTTTTTTTTAAAAAAAATATTTGAACTCATCAAAATTAATCTAACTTAATTGACTTAAGTTTTTTATTTAAAATACTCATAATATCATTAGTAATATTCAGGTTTTCATCTCCTAATAAAAGACTTTTTTTATCAATTACCATTCTAATTTTTTTTTCTTTCATATAATCTTTAATAATTGGATTTAAATTTTTTAACAATTCGTTTCTTGCTTTAGTTCTTTTTTTTGAAATATCGTTTAAAAGATTATTTCTTTCTTTTTGTAAAGAAGACACTTTCGATCTTAAAGCCGTCACTTGTTTCTTGTATTCTTCAGAAGAAATGATTTTCTTTTGAGCAATAATTTTTTTTTCTTCATCTTGTATATTTTTTTCTTTTTGTTTTACACTTTTAAGTCCATTTTCTAACTTTTTTTTTAAAAAATTTTGTGCTTTTTTTCCTGCATCACTCTCGTTAAGTATGTATTTAAAATCTAAAAAATATGGAGTATCGGCAAATGTATTAGTTTGTGTTAAAAATATAAAAATTATTATTAATAATATTTTTTTTGAGTATTTCATTACTAAAATGTAGTTCCTAAATTAAAATTAAAAGACTCTGTTTTGTCTGTATCTGCTTTTGATATATTTTGAGATAAAACAAAACTCATAGGTCCTAATGGTGACATCCAATTAGCTGCTATTCCTGCCGAGGATCTTATCTTATTACTATCATCCAATGTGCTATCATAGTCAACTCCCCAAACATTACCAAAGTCTAAAAATAAACCTAGATCAGTATTTGTATCTTCTGGTAATAAGTTTGGCAAACTTGCTTCAAAATTTAATGCAGCTGCGTAGTTTCCTCCTATATGATCTGTACCATCAATTGGACCAATTTTATTTTTTTCAAATCCTCTAAGTCTTTTAGTGCTTAGAGATTTTCTTTTACTCAATCTTACATCATCAGAACCTAGTCCATCAATTGTAGATAAATAAACTTTTCCAGCTCCAATTAAATTTTCACTAAAAGATTTATAGGCACTCGAAGTGAAGGTATTAGCTATAAAAGATTTATCTGCATAAATTGGAAGACTTTGGTTAAACCTTATCAAAGATCCGCTGGTAGGTTTAAACGATCTATTCCTTCTATCAAAAGCTATCCCGTAATTCGCTGCTAATTCATTGTAAGTTCCACTTTGTTTCTTTAAAGCAGTTGAAGCTGTATTGTCAGTTCTTAAATCATCATAGCTTGCATTTAAACCTATAGCCAAATCAACATCCTTATACTGCTCAAAAGAGGTGCCTACTCCGGCACTGATTAAAGTATTTTCATAACCCTGATCAGGCTTATCATTACTTTCATTGCTTAAAGAATAATAGAGTGAGTTTCCTAAAAAATTATAATTTGGATCACTGTAAGTTAACTCTCCACCCAAAGACTCCGAGTCAATACTAACGTCAAAAGATAATGCCTTACCTTCACCCATCCAATTATTTTCTTTTACACCAAAAGCAATTGTTCCTCCATTTGTTCCAACACCAGCTCCAGCTGATATCTCACCAGTTGGTTGTTCTTCGACTTCTATGTCAATAATTTTAAGATTTTTTTTAGAACCTTCAGATACCTTTGACTTTACACTTCTAAAAATTCTTCTGTTTTTTATTTCAGCTATTGATTTGTCTAAATTTAATTTTGTGAAAGGATCACCTTCATCTAAGATTAACTCTCCTCTAACAACAGACTCGTTCGTAATAGTATTTCCTTTAATATTGATTCTTTCAACTAGATTTTTTTTACCTTCAAAAACATTAAAGACTATGTTGATAGAACGCTCGTTAACAATTTCTTCGACATTATGCTCTACAAATTGTAAACTATTTTTTTCGATTAATTCATCTAAATCTTCAAGAAGTTTTTTTATTTTAAAAGGAGAGTAATATTCTCCTACATATTTTTGGTAAGTTTTATTTAATGGGAAAAATAAACTTTTATCATAAACAGGATCAATTTTTGTTGATATTTTATTTATTGTATATCGAGGACCTTCTTGGATAGAGTAAGTAAGATCAGCATTTTGCGATCGATTTAATTCAGCTAAATTAGAATTAATTTTAATATCATAAAATCCAAGTGATTTATAATAATTTAACAATAATCTTTTATCTAAATTGATTAAATTTTCACTTAAGTTAGTGTTCTTTGATAGCACTTTCCAGAACTTATCCTCCTCACTTGCGATAACATCTCTTAATCTATTGCCTCTAATTTTCTTATTACCAATAAAGTTTATAGAAGAAATTTTTGTTTTTTTTCCTTTGTCTATTTCAATCAATAAATCAAAACTACTCTCAGAATTTTTTTTTGATTTAACATCTACATTTGTAGAGTTAAAACCCATTGCAGAGTATAAAGATTTAATTTTTTCGATATCACTTGATAAATAAGACTCTATATAAGATCTTTTTTCTTTTAATTGAATAATCTTTTTAATTTGCTCCACATAACGATTACTTTTTTCACCGGTTATAATTAATTGATCAATTACGGGATATTCCTCTAAATCAATTTTTAGTACATTATTATTTAATTGAACATTTACATTTTTGAAGAAATTAGTCTCATATAAATTCTTTAGTACATTATCTAAATTTTTTTCAGAATAATCTTCATTTAAAATTATATCCCCATAAATTTTAATAGTTTCCTTACTAATTCTTTTATTTCCATTAATTTCGATTTTATTTACTACTTCGGCTTTTAAGGGCGAAAATGAAAAATATAATATTATTAAAAAAGTAAAAAATTTATTCATATTTTTTTTTTATTAAATTATTTGTCACTTTTCTCGCCCAATTATCTATTATATTTATTTGATCAATGTTTTTAGGAATTCTTATAGCATATTTCTTATAATTTCTATTATTAAGAATGCTTAAAATGATTTTAAATATGCTCAAAAAGGGTATTTTTTTCTTAATAAATTGGTCAACAGCAACTTCGTTTGTTGCGTTTAAAATTATAGAAGTTGATGAGAACTCATTAACTCTATCTTTTAATAAAATAACTGGAAAAGTTTTTTTATCAACTTTAGCAAAAGTCAAATTTTGAATAATTTTTTTTTTGTTTTTATTTTTTTTTAAATTGTAAAAGTCTCCGATGCTAAAGTTTTTTTCAAAAATTGCATTAGCTAAAGGTATCACCATAGATGTTTCATGATAAATGAATTTGATTAAACCATTTTTGAGCTCAATAATAGCGTGAACAAGGGACTCTGGATGAATTATAATATCTAATTTCTTATTTGAAATATTAAATAATTTTTGAGCTTCAATTAATTCTAAGATTTTATTCATCATTGTAGACGAGTCCACAGATATCTTTTTTCCCATTTTCCACTTTGGATGTTTTATTGCATCTTTAGGCTGAATATTTTTAAATTGATGTAATTTATAATTTAAAAAAGGGCCACCCGAAGCTGTTAAATAAATTTTTTTAATTTCATTTAAATTATGGTTTTCTAATAATTTTGATATAGAAAAATGTTCTGAGTCTACTGGAATTATTTTTGTGTTAGATTTTTTCGCTGCATTACTTATTAATTTCCAACCACAAATTATTGATTCTTTATTGGCAATAAGGATTTTTTTACTATGTTTAATTAGCTCTAATGTGGGCTTTAGGCCTACAATACCAGGTATAGCCGAAATAGTGATATCTATTTTTTTTTTTATTATTTTTTTTTCAAAACTATTAAGTATTGTAATTTTTTTATTTTTAAACTTTTTTCTTACTTTATTAAAAATATATCCATTAGAAATCACAAAAATCTTAGGATTATATCTTTTAATTTGATCACATATTAAAAAATAGTTTTTATTTGCGGATAGTAAATATATACTGAAATAGTTTCTTTTTTTATTTATTATTTTTAATGTAGATAATCCAATAGAACCGGTTGAACCAATAATTGAAATTGTTTTTTTCATTTAATAAAATATAGTTAATGAAATAAAACCAGTTGGGATTCCTAAAAGTATTCCATCTAATCTATCTAAAATTCCTCCATGACCAGGTAAAAAATGTCCAGTGTCTTTAATTTTAGCTTTTCTTTTTAAAAATGAAAAAAATAAATCACCTATTTGACATGCAATAGATATTATCACTGCTAAAATAATTATTATATAATTAAAATTTTTCGTAAGAAAAAAAACTAAACAAGTCATTACTAAAGCCGTTAAAATTAAAGAACCAAATGCTCCTGAGATAGTTTTATTCGGACTAATTTTTGATAATTTGGGACCTTTGATTGTTTTGCCGACTATAAATCCACCTATGTCTGAAGCTATACATCCTAAAAGTATTATAAAAAGAATTAATTTTAATTGGAAAAAATTTGAAAAAAAGAAAAACATAAAACAAAAAATAAAAATGTAAAATATAAAGAAAAAGTTTGATATAAAAAATTGAAATTTACTTTTTATTATTTTCTTTGTTAAATCTAAAAATTCTAAAATAGATAACGTTCCTAAAACTATTAAACTATAAGCCAGTATTAAGTTATACTTTGATATTAAGAATATCAAAAAAAATAACATCAACGAAGTAATAATTCTTTTATTGATATTTTTAGAAATCATATTCCTCCATAATTTCTTTTAGTTTTTTTGTATTTTTTTATAACATTAACTAAATCTTTTTCCACAAAATCAGGCCATAACTTATCTAAAAAAAATAGTTCTGCGTATGCTAATTGCCAAAGCATAAAATTACTCAGTCTTTTATGCCCCCCTGTTCTTACAAGTATTTCTGGATCTGGCATACCACTTGTATAAAGATTTTTTTCAAAATTATTAATATTCTTTTTTTTTTTTAATTTCTTAATGCAGTTTAAAATTTCATTTTTTGAACCGTAATTTATCGCTAAATTTACTAATATTTTTTTGTTTTTTCTTGTCATTAAGATTGTTTTTTTTAGAGTAGATTTGATATCTGGAGATAATTTATTTATTTCTCCTAGAATATTTATCTTAATTCCTTGGTTTATAATGCTTTCTATTTCTTTCGAAAAATAGTTTTTTATTAGTTTAAATAAGTAATTAATTTCCTTTTTAGGTCTTTTCCAATTCTCAGAAGAAAATACGTAGAAGGTTATAATAGGAATATTTAATTTAATAGAACTTTTAACTATCTTTTTTACAGTTTCAACACCTCTCAAATGTCCAAAGTTTCTTCCCTTATTTTTTTTTTTCCCCCATCTGCCATTGCCGTCCATGATGAACGCGACATGGTTTAGCTTATTCATATCTGACTGATCTCTTTTTCTTTTTCGGTCAAAATTTTTTCAATATTTTCTATATTAGTGTCGGTTAGTTTTTGAATATTTTTTTCATGATTTTTATTGGCATCCTCAGAAATGACTTTATCTTTTAATTTTTTCTTTAAAACCTCATTAGCTTCTCTTCTAATATTTCTAATTGCAACTTTTCCTTTCTCTCCCATATTTTTTAACACTTTAATTAAATCTTTTCTTCGTTCTTCTGTTAAATCAGGAATTCTCAATCTAATTGTTTGTCCCTCGGTTTGAGGATTAATTCCTAATTCAGATTTTTGTATAGTGCTTTCTATTAATGCTGTATTTGCTTTATCCCATACTTGTATAGAAATTAATCTTGCTTCAGGAACACTGACTGTTGCAAGTTGTTCAATAGGCATGAATTGTCCATACACGTCAACCTTTATAGTGTCTAGCATGTTAGTATTTGCTCTGCCTGTTCTTAATGTAGAAATATCTTTTTTTAAAGATTGAATGCTTTTATCCATCTTTGATGAATAACTGTTCTCATTAAACTCATTGCTCACTTTTAAACTCCTTCTCCAACTTTGTATTTTACGAAATCTAAGACTTTAATTTCTTTATCTGATGAGTTTTCTTTTAACACATCAGATACCTTCTTTTTAGGATCCATAATCCATATTTGGTTTAAAAGTGAGTTATCGTTTAAAAATTTGGAAATTTTTCCTTTAGAAATTTTTTCAGCCATTTCAGCAGGTTTACCTGAATTGGTTATTTCTGCTTTAATTATTTCTAACTCTTTGTTTACAATAGCTTTATCGATTCCATCTTTATCTATAGCTAAAGGATTTGATGCTGCTATGTGCATTGCTATTCTCGTGCCAAGTTCATCATTTTTTCCTTTTGTGACTCCTTCTAACTTTACGATAGAAATTATTTTACCAATATTTTTCTCCACCGCGGAATGAACATAAAAATAGTTTGAACCTATGGAGTTATCAAAAAAGTTAGTTCTTCTAATTGTAATCTTCTCTCCAATTTTAGCTATAAGGTTAACCAAATTATCTTTAACTAAAATACCATTAGCCATTTTTGACTCGTTTAGTTTATTTAAATCACTTTTTGTTGAAAAATTTATATCTGATAATTCTTTACAGAAACTAATAAAGTCCGTATTTTTTGCAACAAAATCTGTTTCGCTATTTATTTCAATTATTGAAATTTGGTCATCTTTTTCCTTAACCAAAACTAA
>VMHT01141754.1_pt1 | contig 12367 bp, 14 predicted proteins | sample 4693611 | NCBI WGS metagenome assembly VMHT01 (sample SAMN12280063, study PRJNA550983) | marine metagenome | isolation source: seawater sampled from same location over 5 years 0.02-0.2 micron viral filtrate | place: USA: collected off the coast of southern California halfway between the port... ...
ATAGTGCTTTGTCTAAAAACCCAAATGCAAAAAATGCTCAGGGTGGAACAAATTACTATGCTGAAGTTCTTTACACTCGTTCAGCCTTTATTTTCTGGATGGATCATCTTGGTGCTGGTACAAACTGGGGAACAGACCTTGATGCATCAAACGCCGTTATCTTGAACGGAACCGATTCAACTGGATCAGATGAAGGCGATAATGTCCTTGATGAAACTGATGGAGATAACATCATCTTAGATACAGATGCTGGCGCATTTACTGCTGTAGACGCTCCAACATATGATGGTCTGACAGGCGGAACAGACGATTATTCTGTGACAGCTGGTGAAAAGAGAACTGCATATGACTTGTTTGCAAATGCTGAACTCCATGACATTAACTTTGTTCTTGGTGGACCTTCGGTAACAGTTACAGGTAGTTCCTTTGGTTCTGCTGGTGACGAGTTCGACACTCACGGTACAATGATCACTGATCTTGTTGAACTTCGTAAAGATTGCGTAGCGTTTCTTTCTCCTGCTCGTCAGGCGGTTGTGAACGTTCAAAGTTCAAACACACAAACAACAAATGTCAAAGACTCTTTTGATACTCTGCCGTCATCCTCTTATGTGGTTTATGACAGTGGATACAAATACATGTATGACAAGTACAACGATGTATATCGCTATGTTCCGCTTAATGGTGATATTGCTGGTCTTTGTGCAAACACAGACAGAGTTGCTGATCCGTGGTTCTCGCCGGGTGGTTATAACCGTGGTAACATTCGTGGTGCAATTAAACTTGCATTTAATCCACAACAGGCAGAAAGAGATATTCTCTACAAGGCTCGAATCAACCCAGTGGTTGACTTCCCAGGCCAAGGTGTGGTTCTCTTTGGTGATAAAACTGCTCTTACCAGACCAAGTGCATTTGACCGTATTAACGTGCGCCGACTGTTCCTTGTTCTTGAAAAAGCAATTGCAACTGCTGCTAAGTTCCAACTCTTTGAGTTCAATGATGAGTTTACACGGGCTCAGTTCCGTAACTTAGTTGAACCCTTCTTGCGGGATGTGCAGGGTCGTAGAGGTATTACTGATTTCCAAGTTGTTGCTGATGGCACAAACAACACAGGCGAAGTCATTGACCGAAACGAGTTCATTGCAGATATCTATATTAAACCAGCACGATCAATCAACTTCATTACGCTTAACTTTGTTGCGGTTCGCACAGGTGTTGAGTTCTCTGAAGTTGTTGGCAAATTTTAGGAGGTAACATGAAATGGTTGGAACATTAGATCAATTTAGAGCTCAACTGATTGGTGGCGGTGCCAGAGCTAATCAATTTAAAGTTGAAATCAACAACCCGCCTGTACCGTTTGCCAACAGGGTAGACACGAGGCAGGCAGCATTTCTGTGTAGTGCAACATCACTTCCATCAATGTCAATTGCTGTGGTGGAAGTTCCTTTTAGGGGAAGAACGATTCGGATTGCGGGTGACAGAGACTTTCCTGACGCTTGGGAAGCAACATTTCTTAATGATACTGATTTCAGTATAAGAAATGCTATGGAAGCTTGGAGTAATGCGATTAATGATTTGGCTAGTGGACAAGGCGAAACTAATAGTCTTGAATATTGTGCAGATTTGACAGTATCACAACTTGACAGAGATGATACAGTTCTGAAAACATATAAGTTTATTAACGCATGGCCAGAGACAGTTGCAGCGATTGATTTGTCAACAGCAGCAACAACCGAAATTGAAAGTTTTGCGGTTGGTTTTAGATACCAACATTTCCTCGCTAGTGGCGTTAATGCGGGTGGCGAATTTGCGATTGAATAGGAACAAATTGACTTTATAAACCTACTAAATAAAGGAGTAGGGAGATATTATGGCTGAACTTTTCGGATTTTCAATTAATCGTTCTAAAAAGGATACGGGTGGTGAGCAAGTTTTCACCACCCCAACTCCTGATGACGGCGCTATAGATGTTGCTGGAGGTGGTTTCTTTGGCCAAATTTTAGATACCGATGGGCGAGAGAAGACAGAACTTGACCTCATTCGTAGGTATAGAGATATTGCACAACAACCAGAGTGTGACAGTGCAATTGAAGATATCATTAATGAAGCGATCACTTCTGACCAAGTTTCCCAATCAGTTACGTTGAGAACTGATAGACTACCTTATTCCGAAAAAATTAAAAGAGAAATGAGAAAAGAGTTCAATAAGATATTGTCTCTTTTGGAATTTGAACATAAGGGTCATGACATACTCCGGCGTTGGTATGTTGATGGTCGTATCTTTTATCACAAAGTAATAGACAGTAAAAATCCCAGAAAGGGTATTGTTGATTTGAGATACATTGATTGTACTAAAATCAAAAAGGCCCGACAAGTCAAAAAAGAACAAGACACTAAAACTGGCGTAGAAATGATCAAGAAAATTGATGAGTATTATATCTACAATGAAAAAGGTCTTTTCTCTGCTGGATATGGCGGTGCAAACCAAGGATTGAAGATTGCCGCAGATGCAATTGCATATTGCCCATCTGGTGTGATTGATCAAAACGGTGGTAAGGTTCTATCGTATTTACACAAAGCAATCAAACCTGTTAATCAATTACGAATGATTGAAGATGCGTTAGTTATCTATCGTATTTCAAGGGCCCCAGAACGTAGGATTTTCTACATTGATGTTGGTAATTTGCCCAAGGTGAAAGCGGAACAGTATCTAAAAGATGTTATGAACCGTTACCGTAACAAATTAGTTTATGATGCTAGCACTGGAGAAATCCGTGATGACCGTAACCATATGTCAATGCTGGAAGATTTTTGGCTACCTCGCCGTGAAGGTGGACGAGGAACAGAGATTACTACTTTGGCTGGTGGTTCAAATCTAGGAGAGATTGACGATATTGAGTATTTCAGACAGAAATTATATCGCTCTCTTAACGTTCCTATCTCAAGACTTGAAGCAGAAAATTCTTTTAGTCTTGGACGGGCCAATGAAATCACACGGGATGAATTGAAGTTCACTAAGTTCATTCAGAAAATTAGAAAGAAATTCACACCTCTCTTCACTGATCTTTTGAAGACGCAACTTTTATTGAAGGGTATTATCTCATTAGAAGATTGGGATACCATGAAAGAACACATTCAATATGACTTCTTAAAAGATGGTCACTTTGCAGAGTTGAAAGAAGCAGAACTTCTTAATGATCGTATTCAAACACTCGATTCAATTCAGTCATATATCGGAACATTCTTCAGTAAGGAATATGTCCTCAAGCATGTATTACGAATGAATGATACAGAGGTTGATGAGATGAGGGATCAGATTGCTCGTGAACTGGAAATGGACCCAATGGACGGTGGTATCAGCTTGCCACCAGAGGGAGATGGTGTTACTCGTTATCCTTCAGATGGTACTGGAGCTCCAATTGGTAGTGATGATTATGATACTTTCAAAGGTAACGAAGACCCAGAGGATGAACTGAAGAAAGCGCAAGCTGCACAAGCAAAAGCAGATGCAGGGTTAAAAGATGCTGATGCAGCTGAAAAGAAAAACGGAAATGGAGATAAATAATGAGTAGAGAAATTGTAGATGCATTGTCAAATGGCGATAATCTTGAAGCAGAGAGTAACTTTAATCAATCATTATCACATAAAGTTGGTGATGCATTAGAGGCTCGTAGAAAAGAAATTGCAACCACATTTGTCAAAACAATGAGTGGGGAAAATGAAGAGAATTGAGGAAATATATGAATCTACAGTTGTAGAGAAGGATGAACATAGGAAATCCAAATTGTATAAAAAACTTTCACCCAAGTTAAAGGACGCTGTGGATGATATTTTTACACAAATGGATGCTAAACCTTCAGATTTCCTAAATAGTTTCGAGAAAACTATAACTGATATCTCAAAGAAATATAGAGTTCCAGAGAAAGAACTTATGAGATATTTTGAAAAAGAAATGTTATCGATTTAAGGAGTTAGAGAATGGCTGTCGCAACAAGAACATTAAAAGATACCGTTGTCGGTTCTGGGGCTTATGGTGGTAAGGTTACTGTATTGATTAATTGGGATGACTCTGGTGCATCAAATCAAACAGTATTAGATGCCTCTGGTCTTGACGGTCATGCAAACGGCGCAATGTTGGATATTACTCGTCTTTGGTGGCAAATCACTAATGGACTTGCAGATGATGATAAGAACTGGTGTTTTCTGGAATTTGTGGGCTCTTCTTCTGATACACTCGCAATTAACCTTGCTGGAACTGGTCATTATGATGGAACAGCAGGACCAATCACTGGCAATGCAACAAATGCAACTGCAACTTCTGGTGATATAGAATTGAGTTTACGAAACTGTTCTGGCTCAATAATTATGGAATTGCGTAAAGACGAAAACTGGACAGCATAATTTAGGATAATATCACATGAACACTGTAAAATTATTTTCAGAAGCCGTAGAAGAAGTAGAGTATATCACCGAAGCAAAAGAAGATGGTGGTAAGACCTACAAGATCAAAGGCATCTTCATGCAAGCGGATGTGAAAAACCGTAACGGCCGGGTCTACCCTATGGAAGTGTTACAGAAAGAAGTTTCAAAGTATAATAAGAATTTTATCAGAGAGAGTCGTGCATTTGGTGAACTGGGCCATCCAGACGGACCAACCGTCAATTTGGAAAGAGTGTCCCACATGATTACTTCTCTGACTCCTGATGGTAAAAATTTCATTGGTGAGGCAAAGATTATGGCCACACCGATGGGAGAAATTGTTAAGAACCTTATGGATGAGGGTGCCAAGTTAGGCGTTTCATCTAGGGGCATGGGAAGTTTGGATCAGAGGAATGGTGCAAACTATGTGAGAGATGATTTTTACCTAGCAACAGCTGCTGATATTGTAGCAGACCCTTCCGCACCCAACGCTTTTGTTGAGGGTATTATGGAGGGTAAAGAGTGGGTTTGGAACCAAGGCGCATTGGTCGAAGCTCATGTTGCAGAGTTAAAAACAAAGTTTGATGTTAAAAAGCGTCAAAGACAGGCGAATGTTGAAGCGTTAGAGTTCGCCAAATTCCTCAAAATGTTATAAAGTATAAATAATATAATTGCAATAAAGGAGACATTCCATGTCCGAATTAGAAAAAACTATTGAGGAACTTGAAGCTGAGGTATTGGCAGAACTTGAAGAAGCCAGTCAGCCCGATGATTCGGGTGGGAAAGCTGATGGTCCGAAAAAAGTAAAAGGTAATAGTGAAGACGGTTCAGAAGAAGACCTTGGTGGTGCTACACCTGAAGCTAAGGTTGAAGCTGGTGCTGATGAAGATCGTCCCGAAAAATCGATTGGTAAGAAAGCAGCTGCTTCTGCTGATGAAGTTAGTGGTGACGAACAACAGAAATCCGAAGGTAAACCCCAGAAGATGGTTAAAGGTCAGGGAAAACCTGATGGAACACCTACTTCTAACAAATCACAGGCCATGGCCGCTGGGTACGAACCCGAAGGTGATGAGGTTTTGGGAGAAGCAAAGATGACGAAAGCTCAAGCTCTTGAGCAAATCGGTAAGATGAAGAAGTCAGACATTGAAGAAATGTTGGCCGCTCATTCATCCAAACTTGCTGAAGCAGACAATGCAAAGTCCGAAGAGGAACTTGCAAAACTTCAGGCCGAAAAAGAAGCTATCGAAGAGAAAATCAAGTCAATTAACGTCAAGGAAGATGTTGACGCACTGATTGCTGGTGAAGACCTCTCCGAAGAGTTTAAAGACAAGGCAGCGACAATCTTTGAAGCTGCTGTTAAATCGAAAATCCGTAGTGAAGTTGTGCGAATGGAAGAAGGTTACGCAGTTGCTCTTGAGGAAGCTACAGAGACAATTAAAGAAGAGTTGTCAGTTAAGGTTGATGACTATCTTGGTTACGTTGTCGAAGAGTGGATGAAAGAGAACGAACTGGCGGTTGAGCGTGGCCTAAAGGGTGAAATCGCAGAGGACTTCATTAGTGGCCTCAAGCAATTGTTTGAAGATCACTATATTGATGTTCCTGACGAAAAGTATGACGTTCTGGAAGCTCAGTCTGAAAAGATTGCTGAACTAGAAGAAAAACTCAACGGTATGATTGAAGAAAACGTTGAGAAGAAAAAAGTGGTTGAATCTCTTACGAGAGAACAGATTACCAGCGAAGTTTCTCATGACCTTGCTGCTACTGAAGTAGAGAAGTTCAAGTCGCTTACAGAGGATGTTGATTTTGTTTCTGAAGATTCTTTCAGAGCGAAACTTGATACCTTGAAAGAAAGTTATTTCCCGACTACTGGGGAACAGCAATCTTTTCTAATTGATGATGATGGTAGTGAGCCTGCACAGGACATTGATACGACTGATAGCATTCGTGCTTACATGTCGGCAATCAGTCGGTCAAAAAGTGCATAATTTATAAATAACTGTAGAAAATATAATAAGGAGAAACTAAAATGTTTCAGACAGAACATCTACAAGAAAAGTGGCAGCCAGTCCTAGAACACCCCGATCTTCCTAAGATTGAGGATTCCTATCGCCGTGCGGTCACAACTGTTATCTTGGAAAACCAAGAAAAAGCGATGAAAGAAGACGCAAGTTTCCTTTCGGAAGCTGCGCCTACTAACTCCACAGGTGGTTCCATTTCTAACTGGGACCCAATTTTAATCTCGCTCGTTCGCCGTGCCATGCCCAATCTGATTGCGTATGACATTTGCGGTGTTCAGCCGATGACTGGCCCAACGGGTTTGATCTTCGCAATGCGGGCTTCGTTCCTGTCCTCGGATGGTGCTGAAGCGCTCGTTGATGAAGCGATGCCGGGTCAGCAAGGTGCTTCTAACCAGAACGCCGCCGGTACAACTGGTGGTGGCGATGTTGGTTCCACAGAAACAAACCCTGCCGTTCTTAACGACAGTCCTTCTGCTGGTACTTACACAAGTGCAACTGGTATGACAACTGCTCAAGGTGAAGCGTTGGGTGATACATCCACAAACGCATTCGCTGAGATGGCATTCTCCATCGACAAGTCAACGGTTACTGCCGTTACCCGTGCTCTGAAAGCTGAGTACACGATGGAACTTGTTCAAGACCTCAAAGCGATCCACGGTTTGGACGCTGAGACAGAACTTGCTAACATTCTTAGTTCTGAAATTCTTGCTGAAATCAACCGTGAAGTTGTTCGCCGTGTTTATGTTGCTGCTGTTAAAGGCGCACAGGTTAACACAACGACTGCCGGTATCTTCGACTTGGACACAGACTCCAATGGTCGTTGGTCGGTTGAGAAGTTCAAGGGTCTGATGTTCGGTATTGAGCGTGATGCCAATGCGATTGGTCAACAGACTCGCCGTGGTAAAGGTAACATGCTGATGTGTTCCGCTGACGTTGCTTCAGCGTTGCAGATGGCTGGTATCCTTGACTACACACCGGCTCTTAATAACTCACTAAACATTGATGACACAACGACAACTTTCGCTGGTGTTCTCAATGGTCGTTATAAAGTGTATGTTGATCCGTATGCTGCCAACGTTGCTGCAAGTCAGTACTACGTTGTTGGTTACAAGGGTTCTTCGCCTTATGACGCTGGTATGTTCTACTGCCCGTATGTTCCGTTGCAAATGGTTCGTGCGGTTGGTGAGAACACGTTCCAACCGAAAATCGGGTTCAAGACTCGTTACGGAATGGCTGCTAACCCATTCGCTCAGACTGCTGGTGCAGTTGCTGCGGGTGACTCGCAGAACACCGATGCATCTATTGATGACGGTGCTAACGTTTACTATCGCCGGGTCAAAGTTACAAACCTTATGTAAAAATAAGAAACTTGACTGCAAACTTAGGGGTGCTTTCGGGCACCCCTTTTTTTCTTATAAATAGATATATCATGTCAGAAGGACCATTATCAAGACAACCGACAAAGTTGGATTATGCAAATTCAACCCAGTTTAGGTTTATTATAAATCAATTGCCTCTTGTTGAATATTTTACAACAGCGTGTAATGTTCCAGGCCTTTCTGTACCAAATACAGAATTTGGAACACCATTTACTAATGTTCCAATCGTTGGAGAGAAGGCAGAATTTGAAGACTTTAGCCTAACATTTATTGTTGATGAGTTTCTTGAGAACTACCTGTCCATGTACAATTGGATTACTGGACTTGGTTTCCCCGAAAGTAGACAACAATTTATAGATTTCAGAGATACCACATCAGAAACAAGTGACTTAAATACTGCTAGAGAAGATAAAAAAGGTGACAGGTCATTATATTCTGATGCAACATTGACAATTTTGAGCAATAAAAATAATCCAATTGTTGAAGTTAGATTTAGAGATATGTTTCCTATTTCGTTAGCGTCACTTGATTTTGATCAAGCAGCTGGGGACTCAAGTCATTTGACAGCATCTGTGACTTTCAAATATCAACAATATACTATAGTAGCTTTATAATGGAGAATTAATGGACAAGTTAAGTGAATTACAGGCGGAAGCCAAAGAAGACCTTATTATACTAGATGATGAAGACCTACACCAACAATCCTACAAAAATCAAATCATCAAACCAAAATGGTTAGACTACAAGTCTAAGTACCGCATACTTACATTCCAATTAAAGGCTGATCACAAAAGATTGTATCGGGAGAAATGGGAGTATTATGGCGGTAAATCTGACGCAAAAATTTATGCAGCCAAACCATTTGATCTCAAGGTTCTAAAAACTGATCTTGGCATTTACATAAATTCTGATGAGGATATTATGGAAATAGAGATGAAGATTGAATATTATGAGACAGTCGTTCAGTTTATCGAAGGTGTTATCAAATCTATCGACAATCGCAGTTGGGATATTAAACATGCACAGGATTGGAAAAAATTCTTGGCTGGTGGATTCTGATGAAAGAGTGGATTGGATATTACAAACATATTATAGATGATGCTGGATGCAAATCTATAATGGATTATCCTTGGACTTGGATGCCATCCACATATTCAAATGGTAAGGGAGTTGTTGAGAAAAGTGAAGAAAGAGTTAAGATGGATGAGTGCTGGTGTGTCGAAGAAAATAGACCATACCCGTTACTTAAAAAATCTGTTATAGAGGTTATGAATATATACGCACAAGAAATGCAATATTTTTCCTGTATACACCATACAGACTTTAGATTAAATCGTTATGGACCAGCTGGGTTTATGTCAAAACATTGTGACAATATTCATCATTCTCATGGACAGACATATGGATATCCTCAAGCTACGGTTTTATTTTTCTTGAATGATAATTATGAAGGTGGAGATTTTTATGTGGCTGATGTTAACTTTGGAAAACCCAAATCTGGATCAGCAATAATTTTCCCATCCAACTTTATGTTTCCACATGAAGTAACAAAAGTAACAAAAGGCGAAAGGTGGAGTATCGTATCATGGTTGATGTAAAAGTGAAGATAGATGAGTTTACAGCATTTCCTACAATGATTTATAAATTTGTTGTTAATTTAGAAAGTGATGTACATGCACATATGGCATCATATATTAAAAATAAAAAAGATATGCAAACAGAAGATGATATCTATAAAATATCTTCTTTCAAACCTCTAGTAGAAACTGCTCATCACACTATGAAAGATATTTTGGATAAACTAGAGTATGAATATTCAAAAATAGAAATGACCAGTATGTGGGGAAATCATTTGCTTCGTGGTCAAGCTCACCCCCCGCACACACATTCAAATAATGTTTGGTCAGGTGTATATTTTGTTGAGACTAATAAAGGATCATCACCCATTCAATTTTTTGATCCTAGACCTCAAGCAAATCTTATGACTCCTAAGAATAAACCTAATTGGAAAAACTCTAGCATGTTGCAATTTGATGCTGAAGTTGGGACAGGATTAATTTTTCCCGCTTGGTTGCAACATTGGGTTCCCCCCACTCATGAAGAAAGAATTACAGTTTCGTGGAACTTTCTTCTTAGAGGAGACTATGGCTCTAGAGAAGACTACCAATATGCTTATCTCTAAAAAAAATGAAGTTTATATAAAACTAGAAGACGTTGAACCTTCCACTGCAGCTGAGTTAAATGATTTTTTTACATTTGAGGTGCCAGGATTCAAATATATGCCTGCCTACAAAAATAAAATGTGGGATGGTAAAATACGTCTGTATAATATTGTCACAGGCGAGATATATATGGGACTTCTTCCATACATAGAAGAGTACCTTGAAAATAATGGTGAAAATTATGAACTGGAAGATGGACTCAGAAATAGAAGAACAGTGGCCAGAAGTGTGGTGCAGGGCTTTGTACGAGGGCTCAGACCCACACTCAATGGACGAAGAATTGAAGTTCGAGATTATCAAATTGATGCCATTGCCCATGCTATTGCCACAAATCGTTCTTTGCTCATTTCTCCTACTGCTTCGGGTAAGTCATTAGTAATATATTGTCTTGTTCGATATTATCATATGATGGGACTGAAGACTTTAATTTTAGTTCCAACCACTTCGCTTGTCGAACAAATGTACAAAGACTTTGAGGATTATGGTTGGAGTTCTGGAACATACTGTCAAAAGATATATCAGGGTCATGATAAAAAGGTAACGAAGGATGTTGTAATATCAACTTGGCAATCTATCTACAAAATGCCAAGACCATATTTTAGGCAGTTTGGGGTAGTTTTTGGGGATGAGGCTCATCTATTCAAAGCAAAATCTCTCACTGGTATTCTGACTAAACTTGACACTTGCAAGTATCGTTTTGGTTTGACAGGTACGTTAGATGGAACTCAAACTCACAGATTAGTGCTAGAGGGATTGTTTGGTAAGGCCAAATATGTTGTGACTACCAAAGAATTGATTGACAATAAAACATTATCATCATTAGAAATTAAATGTATAGTCTTAAAATATCCTGATGAGGATAGACAAATAGTAAGGGAATTCGACTATGGAGCAGAATTGGAATACATCGTCACTAAGGCTGAAAGGAATACTTTTCTATGCAATCTTGTGGGTCATTGCAATGGGAACACTTTGTGTCTTTTTCAGTTCGTAGAAAAACACGGGGAACCGCTTTATAAACTTATAAAAGATAAATACAAGGACAGGAAAGTATTTTTTGTCTATGGTGGTGTTAATACAGACACTAGAGAACAGATTAGAGAAATAGTAGAGAAAGAACATGGAGCAATCATCGTGGCCAGCTATGGTACTTTTAGTACTGGTATTAATATTAGGAATGTTAATAACATCGTGTTCGCCAGTCCCTCAAAAAGCAAAATCAGAGTGCTCCAATCCCTTGGGCGTGGTTTGCGACTTGGAGACAAAAGCCAAAGTCTCAAAGTCTTTGATATCTCCGATGATCTATCCATCGATTCCAAACTTAATTTTACGTTGAGACATTTCAGAGAACGTATAAATATCTATAAGGAACAAAGGTTTCAATTTAAAATAGATAGGATAAAGTTATGAATGAAGAAGTCAGAGTTTTTAAGTTATCCAATGGCGACAGTATAGTTGGAAGCATATTTGATAATGATGATTTGTTCGATTTTAATAAACCACTTCAAATAAGCTATCCTTTAAAAATGGTTATTATAGGAAGAATGACAAATAATGGTCCACAGGAATCATTAAGTCTTTCTCCGTGGGTTCATCCCATGACAGAATCAGAATACATAGACGTTAACTCTAAAAACATCATTATGTCTGCACCAGCATCTTCAAGCTTGACAAAGTATTATACTCATTGTGTAAATCAATTTGATTTCGTTGAGGAACCCTACCATACAGCTATTGGGCCCACAGATGAAGAACTGAAAGAAATTGAACTTCAAGAAGAATTAGATGATATTGAAAATGCATTAGATGAATTAACTGATCCCATAGATTCTAAAACAATTCATTAATGTTTATCATCACCCAAGGACAAGATAACTATACCCCATTTTTGACATGGAGTCAATGGTCTTTTTAAAAAATAAAGGAGTATTGACTTTACTTACCTGTTCTGGTATTATCAACTATAGATTAAAGGAGTTCACATGGCAAAAAAGAAAAGTGTGCATTATGTTGATAATAAGAAATTTTTGGTAGCAATGTCAGAGTGGAGAGACAAGTGCAAAGAGGCTGAAGAAGAAGGTGAAATAAATCCACCCCTGACCAATTATATTGGTGAGTGTTTTCTAAAGATTGCGACACACCTATCATATCGGCCAAATTTTATTAATTATTCATATAGGGATGAAATGATTTCTGACGGTATTCAAAACTGCTTGCAATACGCATACAATTTTGACCCAGAAAAATCAAAGAACCCTTTTGCATATTTCACTCAGATAATTTACTATGCATTTTTGCGTAGAATACAGGCTGAGAAGAAACAGGTTCATAT
>VMHT01211102.1_pt1 | contig 12367 bp, 14 predicted proteins | sample 4693611 | NCBI WGS metagenome assembly VMHT01 (sample SAMN12280063, study PRJNA550983) | marine metagenome | isolation source: seawater sampled from same location over 5 years 0.02-0.2 micron viral filtrate | place: USA: collected off the coast of southern California halfway between the port... ...
GATAGTAACACTTGGCCTCAAGTCTATAGCCATTGCACAAGCCAAGACAGAGGCGGCTGGGCTGCTTGCGCCGTATGATTGGTATATAACCCGCAAAGCAGAAACTGATAAAGCCGTACCGTCAGATGTGAGCACCTACCGGGCAGCGGTCAGAACGTCATGTGCAAACATAGAGACAGCTATCAATGCTGTTGGTACACACGCAAAATTTATGGCCTTGTATGACGATGTATTAAACTCAGATGGTACAGTTAAAACTGTAGCACCTATTCGCGATTGGCCTGATGAGATCTAATGGAACCAATAGCAACAGCCGTCGCTGCTGTAGCAGCTGCATCAAATGCCATCGCTTTTATAAAGGCGAGGATTAACGATGTTCAATCTGTTGCTGATATTTCATCACAAATCGGCACACTCTTCGATTGTCAAAAGAAGCTCAACGAAGAGCGTAATAAACAAGCTGGCGTTGGTGATATCAGCTTCAAAGGTTCTATTGACGCGGTGCTTGAAGCTAAAAAATTACAGGAGCAAATGCAAGAAATCAAAACTATGATAAATTTGCGGTTTGGTCCTGACACATGGCAGGAGATAGTTAATCATCATAATAAGGCACTTAGAGAGCAGAAAGAGGCGCAAGCGCAAGCCCGCCGTGAAGCGGCTCGTAAGGCTAAAGAACTTCAAGAGACGATTAAAGGCACGTTACTCGTCGCCGGTATCATCTTGGTAGTTATTGCCTTGTTTGTTTTTCTGTTTGTAACTGTAGCTCAGAGTAACGTAGAGGAGATCGTGTTATGACTCAAAAGAAGTTACAGAGAGATAGTGCATATTCAGAATACGATGAAGATGGCGATGGTATAGTATCTGATGAAGAGTTATCACATATTAAAGCCATTAAAGAAACAGAGACACAACTACGCAAAAACTTAGCTCAATTACGTATGGCTAGATATACTTTAATATCAATGGGTGTGTTTACTATCGCTATGTTTTTTGTACCTATAGAAAGAGTTAATGCGTTATCAGATATAAGTAATTTGTTTTATATTAGTGGCGCAGGTGTGGTCGGTGCATACATGGGTACAACAGCGTGGATGAATAAGAAATAGGGGTGGCTAAAAATGATTTCTGGCAGAGGTAAAAGACAATTAAAAAAGGTTGTTAAAGGTCTTAGTAAAGCTTCTAAAACACATGCTAAACAAGCCAAAACTCTTAAAAACATAATGAACACAAAGAAAAGAAGTAGGAGAAGAGGGTGATGTATCAAGCGATAGTCATAGCTTGCTTGATCGGCACTAGCGCAGTGCAACGTGAGCAATGCACGTTTCTTGAAGCACAGAAGTGGCACGATACAGAGAGAGCTTGTATGAGTCACGCATTTGTTTTGGCGGAACGTGTGCATGTCCACATGAGAGGTTATAAAGCTGTTGGTTGGAGTTGTAAGCCAATGCCTAAAGGAGTTTTATCAAGATGATACAGGCACTTATCGGACCCATAGCTAGTTTAGCTGGTTCCTTCATGGAGTCGAAGATAGAGCAAACAAAGGCCAAAGGTAGAGTCGCACAAGCAAAAGCCGAAGCAGAAGCCGAAGTTATGAAAGTCGCAGCTACTCACGAAGCTGGTTGGGAAAAGATAATGGCACAGTCCTCTGACAACAGTTGGAAGGACGAAGCGTGGACGATTCTGTTCATTGTTATAATTGCCATGTGCTTTATTCCGTTTACTCAACCGTATGTCGAAGATGGCTTTGCGGCTCTTTCTCGTACACCAGAGTGGTTCCAGTGGGCGATGTACGCCTCAATCGGCGCGAGCTTCGGAATACGCGGGATAAAAGGATTTAAGAAATGAATAAGGATAAATTACGCGAAGAAATCGCTGAAGATGAGGGGTGCAAATACGAGATCTACTTAGATCATCTTGGTTTGCCAACCTGCGGCATAGGTCACCTCATCACAGAAAGTGACGAAGAACACAGCAAACCTGTTGGCACAGTCGTGGAACAGGAGCGAGTAAAGCAGTTGTTTGCTCTTGATATGATGGTGACGATTGACGACTGCAAAGTATTGTATGATGACTTTGATGATTTGCCACAGGAGTGCCAGCACATCGTTGCAAATATGATGTTTAATATGGGTCGACCTCGTCTATCTAAGTTTGTCGGCATGAAAGCTGGTGTTGATGCCCGTGATTGGAACAAAGCCGCAGATGAGATGGTTGATTCCAGATGGTATACTCAGGTGCCTAATCGTGCTAGAAGGTTAGTAGATAGAATGAGGGCGTTAGCGGAGGATTAAGCCATGCCACTGCAAAAAATATCGTTAAAGCCCGGTATAAACCGTGAAGGAACTCGTTATTCTACTGAAGGTGGGTATTACGACGGAGATAAAATAAGGTTTAGACAGGGTTTACCAGAGAAGATAGGTGGTTGGCTTCGCATATCTGAGACTACTTTTGAAGGTGTGGCCAGATCATTGCACAACTGGGTGACTCTTGGAGATCAGAATCTTATAGGTGTAGGCACACATCTTAAATTTTATATAGAAAACGTTGGTAATTATAACGATATAACACCCCTGCGCAGCACTGTAACTCTTTCAAACCCTTTTACCACGACTGCAGGTTCTGCAGTGGTTACTGTCACTGATGCCAACGGTGGGTATAAGAATGGTGATTATGTTACATTTAGTAATGTATCGACTGTGGGCGGTTTGGATCTAAATGGCGAGTTTAATGTTAGCCTTACAGCTGTTTCAGCTGCAAATACATACACCATAACGGCTGACTCTGCAGCTTCATCCAGTGCTACTGGAGGCGGTACTTCAGTATCTGCAGCTTATCAGATAAATATAGGTAACGCTTTTTCCACACCGATCACAGGTTGGGGTGCTGGCACTTGGGGGCAAGGTTCTTGGGGTTTTGGTGTGTCCTCTACCACGGAAGTTCGTTTCTGGTCGCAGTCAAATTTTGGTGAGGATCTTATATTAGGACACAGAGGTGGTGAACTATTCTACTGGGACGCTACAAATGGTGTGGAGACTCGCGCAGTATTAGTGTCCAGTCGTTCCGGTGCATCCGATGTGCCTGCAGTGCAAAATTTGATATTGGTGTCTGACATAAGCAGATTTGTATTTTGTTTTGGCACAAACGAGATAGGTAGCACCACGTTAGATCCCACGCTTCTAAGATGGTCTGACCAAGAAAATGCAGAAAATTGGACTCCATCAGCCACAAACCAAGCTGGAAGCCTACGGTTATCAAGAGGCACAGAGATTGTAGCTGCATCTCAGGCACGTCAAGAGATTCTAGTATTTACTGACTCTTCTTTATATTCGTTACAGTATGTCGGCGCACCTGCTGTGTGGACAGCTAACGTCGTTGGAGAGAATATATCTATATCATCTCAAAATGCTGTGGGGTACGCGAATGGTGTGGCTTACTGGATGGGTAAAGACAAGTTTTATAAATACGATGGTCGCACCTCACCATTAAAGTGTGATGTTCGCAGGTACGTATTCAATGATTTTAATACAGAGCAGTATTCACAAGTGTTTTCAGGCACTAACGAGTCGTTCCATGAAGTCTGGTGGTTTTATTGCTCATCAAGTGCAACAAATATAGATAAATACGTTATATACAACTACTTAGAGGATATATGGTATTATGGAACTTTGGCTAGAACTGCTTGGCTTGATTCTGGATTACGTGACAACCCGTTAGCAGCAACTTACGACAACAACTTGGTGGACCATGAGAGTGGTATTGATGACAATCAAGGGTCAAGCACTGCCGCCATATCTGCGTATGTAGAATCATCTGAATTTGACCTTGATGACGGTCATAAATTCATGCACGTAAATAGAGTAATACCTGATGTGAGTTTTGATGGTTCTACAGCGACCAGTCCGGTTGTTACGATGACATTAAAACCCCTACGTAATTCTGGTTCTGGCATACACTCTACTCCTTCTTTAGGTGGAGTGAACAACGCCACAGTCACTAGAACTGCTTCATCACCTGTTGAAGTGTTTACAGATCAAATAAACGTAAGAGTACGAGGAAGACAATTATCCATGAGAATAGAGTCCTCCGCAGAGGGTGTTACTTGGCAGTTGGGCGCACCAAGAATAGATATGCGCCCTGATGGGAGGCGATAATGCCGACTCGTGGTGTAAATACTACCAGATATGACATACCGTTTCGCGCTCCTGCCCTGCCTTATGCGCCTGTGGAGTATAATCAACAACAATTTGAGCAGTTTAATAACGTGCTTCGGCTGTATTTTAGTCAGTTGGATACAGCCATAAGAAATGCAAATGCAACGGATGAACCTGAAGCAGCAGCGTGGTTTTTGGGATAATGGCAAACGTATATGTAAATGCTAAAAAAGATCTGACCACCACCAGCGCTACCACGCTGTATACTGCTCCTTCGTTAACCACAGGAATAGTGAAGTCTATACTTGTGTCAGAGGACTCTGGCAACGCGGATACTATAACGGTAACAATAACCGATGCAGAGTCATCTCCTGCCACATTTAGTCTGTTTAAAACTAAAGCTGTTAGTGCAAACAATACAGTAGAACTATTGACAGCTCCTCTTGTGGTACAAACTGGTGAAATATTAAAAGTTACTGCAGCAACAGCAAATAGACTACATGTTGTTGCAAGCATACTGGAGATAAGCTAGTGCAGGTGATAGACAGCAACAAGCAGCAGTTAGAAACGCACGAAGTCATAACAATGGTTATAGATGAGCAACGTGGTGAATATTCACTACAAGAAGATATGCTTAAATTTACTAGTGAAGCGATTTTACCGTCTGCAGATGTGACCCAGATAGGCAACACTGTGTTCATAGGGCATATAGGTGAAGGTAAGAATAAGACTAAGATGGTAGGGCGTCCTTTAAACGTGGACACCGCCAGAAACTATGCGAATAACATGGTCAAATATTATGCGTATTTGCAGAATAAAGGCATAACTCACTGGAACGCTACTTTTACCGGCGATGAGTTGGTGCCACTGGTACGCATAGTACAAAAAAAGCTAGTAGATACAGACACTAAATTATATTTAGGTCAGTATGAAAATAGTGATGATTACGGTGTATTCACCAAAATAGGCAAAGAGCCTCTAGAAGGTGTAGCTTGACATGGGTGGAGTAGTTAGAACAGTTAAAAAAACAGCTAAAAAAGTAACAAAGGCTGTTAGCAAACCTATTAAATGGGTAGGTGACGCTGTTGAAGATGTGGGCGAATGGGCTGTTGAAACGATTGATGATGTAATTGTTGAACCTCTTGAAGACGCATATAAAAAGATTGAAGAAGACCCAATAAGGCAAATTGCATATATAGCAGCAGCAGCGTCAGGGCAGGCGTGGGCTTTACCTTTGGTAGCTGGGGCGGACACGGCTATGCAGGGAGGTGATATTGGAGATGTCCTTGAAGCATCTGCCCGAGCATACGTTGCACAACAAATAGGTGGAGAGTTTGCACCCGGTGCAGAGGCCACAGCTGGAGAAATTTTAACAGCCAGTGCTACAAATGCAGTCGCACAAGTTGCTGCACAACAGGCCATAACCAGAATTAAAGAAGATGTTTTTGGTGATGACGATCCACCACCAGAGATCGAAGAAGTATTTTATGGTTCTGATGCGGTCGAGCCTTTAAGTGAAGAACTTAAAGATAGTGTGCAGGAAGTTAATGATAGCTATCAAAGTGCCGAGGCCAAAGCTGATAAAATAGATCAGATGAACTCTGCATATCAGGAAAAAGCAGGTCAATATAACGAATATGCAGATACTCTAGATGGTAAAATAAATACACAGAACGAACTAAAAGCTGAAGTAGATAAGCTCCGTGAAGACATGCAGGGGATCACTGAACAAGGTGCTTACAAGACTGCTGTAGACAATTACAATGCAAAAGTGCGTGAATATAATGAATCTGTAAAAGACGCACAGTCATATTATGACGAAAATTTTGCAGAAGACGCACCTGCCAGCAAACTAAGAACAGAGCTGGAAAGTGACCTTGAAAAAATACAGACAGCTTCTAACGAGTATCAAGAGTTAAAAGGTGATCTAACGGCTAAAAGCGATGCTTTGGGTGTAAATGTAACTGAAATAAACAATCAGATAGAAGATAGGTTTGTAAACACGTTAACAGGTAATCAGTTTAACGTGGAGGAGTATAAGCAGCTTAATAAGCTTGGAGACGTAACTGACTCAGCTGCTAGGAGACATTTCTTAAAAGAGGGCAGGTTAGAAGATCTACCTGTTAATCAAACACAATACAATCAACAGTATACAGCAGCTGCAGATGAGTCCTTTAAAAACATAGTTGAGTCATCTGGTCTGAAATCTGAGGATCTGACGCAGGCTCAAAGAGAATTTTTGCAAGAAGAAATAGCCAGTTACGAAGGCGGAGACTTAAAGCAAGTAAAAGGCATTACTGAAGGTTCTGAGTCCCTAGAATCCTTGTTTAAGGATAAAATAGCTGGCGATGCAATGTTTCAGTCTGATTTACAGGATCAGATTGGCGATATTCTTTCTGAATCCGGTGTCACTCCAAACGAATCAGGAGTCATAAACTACGGTGATTTGTCACAAGCAGATAAAGATAAAGTATTTAACATTGCTAAAGATTATTATAGTCCACCAGAGCCTGCACCAGAGACTGTTAGCACGGGTAAAGTAGATCCTGCTGATCTGCCATCCAGACCGGAACTTTCGGATCTTACACAGGACGATTTAGAGTTTTTTGAAGAGATAGGTCAAGATCCAGCTGAATTTATACAAGAACAACAAGCCGGATTTGATGCAGATTCTGATATAATAGGTGAACAACCCACAACAGAACCTTCTACTGCTAACGAAGTTATAGCAAATATTATCGGTAAAACTCCTGATCAGGTAACTGATGTAGACACAGATTTTATTGCAGATATAGTCGCACAAACAGCAGTTACAACAGAATTACAAAGCACGCCACAAGTTGACACAATACCGCAGAATGTGCAAAATGAGGTGCCTACTAACGTGTTTGATTATATTCCGGTAGACCAACAGGTTGTAACCCCTGTTGACACTGTAACTGGAGATACCGGAATTGGCACTGCAATAGGAGCTGTAATAGGTGCTGGCATAGGCGCTGGTGTACTCGCCGGTCAGGGTCAAGGTGAAGGCGAGGGTGAAGGTGAAGGCGAAGGCGAAGGCGAGGGTGAAGGTGGACAGCAGCAACAGCAGAGTATGATGCAAGCGGCATTTACTCCAGTTACGGTTAGTGTGCCGGACGATGCTGCCAAAATCGGACCTGCTTACGACTTTCAAAGTATTTTTCGAGACCCAATGCAAGAGGCGTTTTACAGAGGCCCGTACACACAGGGTAGCGCAAACGAAGAGCTGTTACGGCTCATAGGAGATAGATGATGACTTTTCCTTACGGTCCTTCATTTGACGATAGTTCATTAGGTAAATTTAGTCCGGGGGCTGGCACACAACGCTCTAGCACAAGTATTTTTGACAGGATTACAAGCCCGTTTAGAGATTCTAGTGGTGATTTTGATTTTCAAAAAATAATTGGTGCAGGCACACAAGCAGCGGGAGCTGTACAACAAGTGGGTAGTATGTTCGGGTTTGATCCTTTTGGATTTGGACCGCAACAACAGCCACAAGGATATCAGGGTAAGATTCCTACATACACAGCCACACGTATGCAAGTTCCTAACACGTATGACCCAGAACGTCGTCCGGGTAGCGGTGGGCAAAGATATTTTACTGATGTTAGCTTTTCAGGTGGTGACTTGTCGGGTCAGGCAGCTGGGCTAGAAGCACTAAACAGGGCGAATATAGCATCAAGAAATAGAGCTGGTGTGCCAATGCCGGACGTTCTTGCCGCAAGACAAGCTGCTGCCCAACAAGCTGCTGCCCAACAAGCTGCTGCCCAACAAGCTGCTCAACAGCCTGTGCAACAAATGGCACAAGGTGGTATAGCTCAGTTTGCTGCTGGACGTAAAGTAGATGCACCGGAATCATCAGACTCACCGATGCAAAAGGTGGCCAACATTAGATCAAATAAACCTATAACGACACGAACTATGCCTAACGGAAGAAAAGGAATATTCCAAGGTAATGTGTTTTTAGGCTACGCCAATGAAGGTATTTCGGGTAGTGATATTACCGGTGCAATAGGAGAGCAAGTGGATAGACTAAAAGAATTTGGTAGTGGTGTTTTGGATAAAATTAACCCTTTTGAAGAGGGCGGTATCGCACAACTTAAAAGACCACAATATTTGAGCGGCGATACTGATGGCATGGCCGATGAAATAGATGCAAGCATAGAAGGTGAACAGCCTGCAGCTCTTAGTGACGGTGAATTTGTAATCCCAGCGGACGTTGTTAGTCATCTTGGTAATGGCAACTCGGATGCAGGTGCTAAAGTGTTAGAAAAAATGATGGCAAGGGTGCGCAAAGCACGCACCGGTAGCACAAAGCAAGGCAAAGAAATAGACCCTGAAGAATTTTTGCCTGCGTAGGAGATAAATTATGACAACACAACCACAAAGTGCAGGAGCGGCGACTAATCAGCCCTCTAACACCGCAGCGCAAATGGGTACAGGTACGGCAGATGTGGCCACAGCAGACCCTCTAGTTGGTCAACAGATAGGGACTGAGTCTGCTCTTTCCAGTTATGTAGGTCCATATGTCACTGAAATGCTTGGTCGGGGTCAAGCTCTGGCGGGTATGGGGTATCAAGGCTATGGCGGGCCTCTTACAGCTGGCCCATCTGCAGGTCAAACAGCAGCATTTCAAGGCATAGCTGGCTTAAACGTGCCTACAGCTCAGATGGGTGCGTTTACCCCTGCCAGTTTTACTGATACAGGTGTTGCCGGTCAGTTTATGAACCCATATCTACAACAAGCACTGCAACCACAGATTGATGAGGCACGTCGTCAGGCTGATATCGAACGCACGCGAGCTGCGGGTAGGCTCACAAAAGCAGGTGCATTTGGTGGGTCACGTCAAGCCATTATGGACGCCGAAAACCAACGTAATTTACTGCAGAATCTTGCGGGTATTACAGGCACGGGTTACAGAGACGCTTTTGATAAAGCAACTGCGCAGTTTAACGTAGAACAGGGTAGACAACAAGACGCACAAACAGCAGCAAATACGTATGGATTAGCTGCGCTACAGAAACAAGCTACTCTGGGCGCTCAAGAGCGTGCTATTGAAGGTGAAGGCGTAGCCGCAGATTATGCGCAGTTTAGAGAAGAGCGTGATTTTCCGTATAAACAGGTTCAATATATGCAGTCATTATTACAAGGCTTGCCACTAAAAACTCAGACTTACACCTATGCACAGCCAAGTGCCGTGTCACAGATAGGAGATACGGGTGGTGGCATCATGGATCTGTACAATACAATTTTTAACACTTAGGGGTTAGCCATGTCTCTTGATGAACTTATCGAACAGAAAAAAGATGCTTATCGTGGCAATCCTGCGGCACTAGAACGGCGCAGTAAAGTAAGTAAAAAGCTTACCGATGTACTCGCATTGGAGCAACTAACACAAGAAGTAGACGCTAGATCACGCGCAATGTTGATGCAGGTAGAAAATCAACCCGGAACTATCGCAGATCAACTACAACAAAAAGCCATAGGTCAAAAGCAAGCTGAAATGGCACGGGGTGTTGCTGGTGTATTAGCTAATAATCAAGCACGTCAGCAGCAAAATATACAACGTGTGGCGTCTCAAGGTGTGGCTGCACAACCAAGACCAAACATGGAAAACATGGCACAGGGCGGCATCGTTGGGTTTACTAACGGTGGTCAGGCTACATTTGATAAGATAGAAGCTATTCGTGCGCGTACAGATATAGATGAAAAAACAAAATATCAAATGATACAAGCTGCATTGGGCAGGGAGGGGTATAAAGACCCCACTACTTTAGATAGGGGCGCAGCGAATATACAATCTGCACGGGCAACTAGAGATGCGGCACAGGATAAAGTAGGGTTGCCTATGGATTTTGATGAGCTTGAATCCGGTGCGGCAGGGCAACAACTAGGAGCAACGGACATAACAGATAGACCTGCTCAAGAACAAACCACCACCACCACGGGTGACGGAACCACAGCACCAGAAGAAGAAACTGGACCTGCGTTAGATCCAAAATTAGGTCAGGTGGCCATGCCTGATGCTCGTACTCAATTTTTAAGTGAGCCAAAGGGTGTAAAATTAACCGATGCGACTACATTTGCACAAACACAAAAAGGCATACAGGGCTTGCTTGACACAGATCCTGACCAAGTTAGAAAAGCTCGCCTAGCGTTAGGGCAAGCTGAAGTAGGTATGACTCCTGACAGGCTGGCTAAAGAACAGGCCAGACAACAAGCGCTTGCTGATCTTGATGCAAGGCAGTTAGACCCTAAGAAGTTAGAGCAAGACAGAAGAAGAGCATATTTAAGAGGTATGGCTACTTCTGGTACATTCACAGGAGGTAGTGCCAATGTTGCTGCACTTGAGGCACAACAGCAGCTGGCTGAACGCAATCGCTTGCTTGGTCGTCAGTTTGGCGAACGTACCTTTGAGGACGAGCAGCAAAGGATAAAAGAGCAAATATCAGCAGATGCCGACACAGCTTATGATGTTGCTGCACAAAATTTACGTCAAGGTGTGTCTTCTTCTGCAGCTTTAACTGATACAGAAACAAAAATGTTATCTGCCAATGCGCGAGACTTGTTGAGTAGAGATATTGCAAATATGGAGGCAGAAGATAGAGCTAGTAGATTACGTACTGAAACTGCGATAGCTAATGCCAGCCAAGGAGTTAAGGTAGGGGTGGCTAACTTGGAGGCTGAGACTGCCAGAGAACGTAGAGAGTTAGAAGAAACTCTAAAAAGGCTTGAAATAGGCGAGCTAAGTATGTCCAGAGCAGAAACAGAGTTGGGTAGAGTGCTTAATTATATGGGAAAAATACGCACTGACTTGCAGAGAATATATGCTGACAGAATAGATAATATAAATGTAGGTGGGGAAGAAGCTGAAGCTGCCACAGCGGAACTACAAGGTGAGCTGGCCATACAAACAGAAATATTTTTAGGTGATCTTAGAGAAAGAGCCAAAAAACTAGAAGCAAAATTGGCAGCTGGTGGTTCGGGCGCACCGGGTGGTTTTACAGTTCGTCAAACATCACCCTAGTGTCAGGAGTATAAGACATGGCACTTTATGAAGTAACTGGGCCTGATGGTAAACAATATGAAGTTGAAGGTCCAGCGGGTGCAACAGATGCGCAAGTTATAAACGCTGTTACTTCTCAACTCAGAGATCAAGAACGCATAGCGCTTGAAGAACGGCTCCTTCAACAGCAAGAGAGAACCAGAGCGGCTATGTTCGCTCAAGAAGATGACGAAGATGCTGGGTTTCTTGAAAATATCGCCACAGGTCTTGGTGCAGGTGCTGTAAATGTAGGTGAGTCAGCACTCCTCGGAGCTATTGCACCGCTTGATGAGGGTGCGGAACTTGCAGCAAGAGAAAAAATACAAGCCGCTGCAGACGCTCTACGCCCTGAAGGTGGCGACAAAGAAAGCATAACATACAATTTATCTCAGGCAGTGGGTTCTATTCTTGGTATAGCTGCCCCCGCCGTGATTGGCGCTGCCGCTGTCGCTACCTCCCCTCTCACTGTGTCTACTGCCGCTGTAGGCACGGGTATTGCCGGTCTGTTATCCGTGGGCGCTGGTGCCGGTGAGGCTAGTGAAAGAGCCAGAGCTGCAGGTGCTACAGAAGAAGAAAGAGGACGTGCAACTATTTTCGGTGCGCCTATCGGTGCATTAGACATCCTGCCCCTTGGTCGCGCACTCAAATTTATTGATGTGCCTGTAATAACTAAGTTCTTAGATCGTTTTGGTCCAGATGACCCTGTGGAAGGGTTCAAAAAGTACGTTAAAAGCGCTGGTGTCACAGCCGGTGCTGAAGGCTTACAAGAAACTACCTCTGCAATTCTTCAAAACTTAAATGAGCTTGGATACAACAAGGAAGCAGAGATTATAGGGTCTGCACTTGAAGAGGGTGGCTATGGCGCAGGTGCTGGTGGAATAATACAGTTCTTCTCTGATTTTGTTGGTGCCAGAAGAAGAGCTAAAGCTAAAAAAGGTGGGTTAGAGCCTAACAAAGAAGAGCTTGAACAGAGTCTACTTGAAGGTCAAGGTGAGTTGTTTGAAGGACAGGATCTTGGCACTACTCAAACGCAAGGTGAGTTGTTTCCTGAAGCAGAATTAGGAGCTGCACCAGAGAGAACACAACCTGATGAAAGACAATTAGATCTATTTGGAAGACCTGCCACGCCGCAGCCTGAAGCTGTGCAACC
>VMHT01204195.1_pt1 | contig 12366 bp, 17 predicted proteins | sample 4693611 | NCBI WGS metagenome assembly VMHT01 (sample SAMN12280063, study PRJNA550983) | marine metagenome | isolation source: seawater sampled from same location over 5 years 0.02-0.2 micron viral filtrate | place: USA: collected off the coast of southern California halfway between the port... ...
TCAAAGAATTTTAATAATATCTAGGTGTAAAATATGATTAATTGTCTTCTAATCACGGATTATAACTGGGACAACATGGGTCTTATTTCAAAAAGGCTAAGTTACCTATCTGAGAATGTAGTAATTAATTTATTATATTCTCCACAAAGGGCTGCTATAATTAAGATTTGTAACACTAATGATATTAATGTTTTTAGAAGATCAGAATGCGACAAAGTTAAAATGATGAATTCTATTGATTTTTGTATGATTTTTACAGATTTTTTAGAGTATAATACTAATTCTGACTTTTTCACGGACATTTGTCACAGAAATAATATTCCTTACTTTACATTTTCTAATTCAAATTCAAGTTATTATCTCAATGGAGAATTATGCAGAAATAAATTTAAGAAAACTTTAATGAAAATATTAGAAACTAAAAATAGAAATAAAGTAGACAAAAGTTTAGTATATAAAGAAGTTGAAAGTTACATAAATCCTAAAACAAAAAAGAGTATTAAAGAAGTTACTGAAAAGCTTAGAAATGCTTATTTTATGGTAACTTCTCAAAAAGAAAATAAGTCTATAATTGTAATTGATCCTTGGCGAATTTAACTCCATCTGAATACATCTGAATAAATTCTAGTTTATCTATAGAATCTGTATTAAAGTATTTCGAATTATTATCTTTTTTGTCACATCTGATTATAAAACACCCTTGAGGTTCCTTTAAATTTATTAAAGTATGTAAAATATTAGAAAAATATCCATTAGAACAATATTTACCTATTATAGAATATCCAAGTATGTATCTATCATCTGGAGGAGATCCATATAAATTCTTGCAACATCCATCTATATAAGTATTGTTATTTATTATAACAGGTGGAAACAAAAAAGGAATACTCATGGACGCTTTTATAGCGTCCTTTAATTGCGTGTCTGGATTATCTATACTATTTAAATTTTGATACTCATTTAAAGTAACATTTGTTACAAATATATTCACATGTACTCCAGAATTTTCATATACATCCCCGAGCGTAGTTTCACTTGGATAATCTATTCCATTTATCAAAGTATCTAATGCAGACGAATCGAATATAGAATTAGCAATAGATATATTTCTAATGTCTAATCTAATAATTTCCTTGGCATCTATTAATAATAGGTAGTTCAATATTTCAGTGGGAGTTTTTCCAGATATATACATCAATCCCAATAAAGAACCTATAGAACAACCATAAAATCTTTTAAGATCTAATAAATTATTTTTATGAATGTATTCTAAAGCTCCTAAGAATGTGAATCCATCAAATCCTCCTCCTCCTATAAATAATTCATTCATTATTTATTTATAAATGTATTATTTAATAAAGTATTAACGTATAACTCTTTATAATTTTGTAACATTGCATTTTTCACTTGAAATTTAATCCCGTGTCCATTTGTTTTTGTTAATGTATGAGCCAATTCGTGTAATAAAGCTCTTATAATTTGGCGCGCAGGGTAAACGTTTCCTCTAGAGTCATATATTCTTATTGCAATTTCTCTTCCTTTATCATAATTCCAAGCTAAAATTCTAGGAGAATCCCCATTTAATTCTTTAAACGTAGTAAAAACGAGGCTTGTTTTTAATAAATTAGAGTCTTTCTCTGGAAGTTTATCTGCTATAGAAAAAGAAATAGACCGAAGAGTATTCATTACATTCGCAGTTTGGTTGTTTCTGCTTGTATAATATATACCGGTACTTGATTTATGATAATTTATACACGGTATAAGTAATATTGTAATTACAATAATTACAATTAAAAGAATTATTATATATTTCATATTTAATAAATGTTAAATATTTTATTAAATTTTTTAGGCATTAATTCTTGGTATGTAAATTTTAGTCCAGTGATGAAAAAAAATATAAATTTTTCATTTAAAAAAGAACAAAAACAATCAAAAATTGTAAATAACGTTGTTAAAGATTTTACTCCTTCTCCTAATTTTGAAAAAATTAGATTAGAATTAATAGAAAATATAACATTTTCTGAAAAATTAATGTATACATTTTATACATTTTATTCAGTTTTAATTTTTTGTCTAATTTCTGCACAACCGGTATATGCATTTATTAAATTTATGAACAATATTCAAGATTCAAAATTTTTAATTTCTTCTCTTTTACATGTTAATATTCCTATTATTTATTTATGGGCAAAACTTTATTTTAAGACTAATCATTTTGACAATCTGCGTGTATGTATAAAATTTAAAGTTTCTCTTATTTTTTTTTCTACAATTTTTTCTATAGTATTTAATTTTATTGATCTTGGTTCTTTTAATAACAAGTATTATTGGTTAGATAATCTACATGATCCTATTTTTTATTTAATAATTATAATAGAATGGTTGTATTCTCGTTTAGTAATTTTTACATTCATTTTTACATTCATTTTTGTTATGGATGTTCACATTAAGAGTTTTAATAGTATTATTAAAAGATTAGAATCAAATGAGTATATATTTGATGGTAATCTTTATTTGGGTACTATAATAAAAGAATTAGGAAAGATTAGACACGATATCGAATACACAATTAGATATTTTAATGACGTAATAGCAGTTGTTACTGTTATAGGAGGAATAGCGCTTGCTATATTTATTAGAACTTTACTTTCAAATGGATTAGACATAAGTAATTTAAATTTAAATTTAGATATTCATGATAGATATCTTTTACATCCGCTCGCTTTGTATGTAATTTCTAATGTATTTTTATTAATTAACATGTCGAGATACTCTTTTAGAAGAGACGAAATATTAAAGTATATAAAATCAATGGACTTTATGAACAAATTTTTAGTAAGAACCCCAAGTGAAAAAATAATGAAAAAAACTGGAAGTAAATTAGATGTTGTTATATTAAATATAGCAGAAGAATCTGCGACAACACTAGATTGGATAATTCTGGGAAACATACTTTCAGAAAAGTGGTTAGATTTTAATATATTTGGAATTTCTACTTCCGATGGAAAACTTTTAAAAAAGAGTATAGCGCTCGGGTCTACTCTTTTATTTCTGATTAATATTTTGCAAAATAATAATTAACTTAAAATATTAAAAGATTAACATTTAGACATGGAACCTTTCATCAGAAACCAGAGTAATAAAAGCAAAGATAAATTAACATTTCAAATTTTATCTTGGGAAGCTTCTGATGAAATTATTGAAAATTATGATTCTGATAATGAACAAGAAGATAAGCATTATCACATTTATGCTTTTGGTGTAGACACAGAAGGAGACTCTGTTTGTGTTAGGTTTGAAAATTATAAACCGTATTTTTTTGCTTTAGTGCCCGAAAGATTTCAAAATAACTTTGATGAATACAAAAAGAAAGAAGTAGAAAGATTCGTAAGAAATAAACTCTTTAGAAATAAAGAAGACTTAGAATCTGTTTCTATTGTTAAAAGAAAGAAGTACAAAGGTTTTACAAATGAAAAAGAGTACAAGTTTCTAAGATTTGTTTGTAAAAATCAAGCTACATTTAATAAAATTAAGTACATTCTTAATCCAAAAGAAAAGAATAGGCTTCCAAAAATTAGCTCTATAGATCCGGTTTGTACACTTAAGTTTGATTTATACGAATCAAACATCGAACCTTTTCTTAGATTCAGTCACAAACAAGAAATTCAAATGGCTGGATGGGTAGAAATAACGGGAATTACACAAGACAATGAAATATCAAGGTGTCAAAATTCTTATTATTGCGACTATTCTCGAGTTAAAAAGGTAGATCGCCAAGATGTTTGTAATTTCACACTTGGATCTTGGGACATTGAGGCTTTTTCATACTCAAGTAGATATCTCAATAAGAACGAGTTTCCAGATTATAAAAATCCAACAGATGTTATTACTCAAATAGGTACCAGTTTGTATAAATTTGGAACAAAAGAAAAGGTAAAACACGTGGTTACTCTTAAAAGTCCTATTGATAAAAGGTGTGATCCCGTAGAAGGAATCATAATTGAAGAATATGATTCAGAAAAAGAACTGATTATAGGATGGGTAAAGTTTATTATGAAAACTGACCCAGATCTTCTTATTCAATATAACGGATATACTTTCGATTGGAACTATGTTTATGAAAGAGCAAAACTTCTTGGCATAGAATACATATTAGAAAATCTAAGCAGAATTGAAAGTAAACCAGCTATTATTCACGAAGATCAATTGAATACTTCTGCTTATGGAGACAACACTATGAAGTATCTCAAGATGTACGGAGTTACTCAGCACGATCTTATGTTTATAATTAAAAAGGAACACAAGCTAGAGTCTTATAAATTAAACAATGTAGCGAAGCATTTTACAGGCGATGAAAAAGATGATCTTTCTCCAGCTGATCTGTTTAAATATAACACTGGTACAGCAGAACAAATGGCTCTTGTAGCGAAGTATTGCGCTCAAGATACTTGGCTTCTTATAGATCTAATTATTAAATTGAGAATCATCACGAATAACATCGGTATGGCTAATATTACTATGGTCCCAATGCAATACATCGAGCTTCGTGGCCAGCAAATTAGAGTTCATACTCAGATTGCTTATGAAACTAAAAAAGAAGGTTATCTTATTCCAACAATAGACTATAAACCAAAATCTGATATTGATGAACCAGAAGATGAAAAGTTTACGGGTGCAACGGTTCTAGATGCTAAACCTGGAGCACACTTTGAACCTATAGCTGGTTTAGATTTTGCAAGTTTGTATCCAAGTATTATGATTGCACACAATTATGATTATGCAACTATAGTTGAAGATCCAGAGTTTGATAATCTTGATGGTATTGAATATTTTGACATGAACTGGGAAGAAGATGACCTAGACTTTGAAGGAAATGAAATCAAGAGACCTATTAATGTAAGATTTGTTCAAAATCGCACTGGTATTATGCCAAAGATTCTTAGTCGTCTCTGGAAAGAACGTAAAGCTATTCGCAAGCAAATGAAAACATTGTCATCGGAGGATCCTTTGTACGCTGTTCTTAATGGCGTACAGCTCGCTATTAAGGTTTCTATGAATAGTATTTATGGATTTACTGGAGCAAGATATGGACGACTTCCAAATAAAAAGATCGCAGCCGCGGTTACAGCATGTGGTCGTGGTATGATTGCTCATAGTAAAAAGTGTGCAGAAGAGTGGTATGATTGTGAAGTAGTATATGGAGACACAGATTCTATCTATGTTAAATTCAAGAGCGATCTCAAAGGTCAAGCTCATATGGATTACGTTTTCAAAGTAGCACCAGAATGCTCAGATCGCATTTCTGCTACTTTTAAGAAACCTATTGAACTCGAATTTGAAAAGGTAATGTATCCTTTCATTTTGTTCTCAAAGAAAAGATACGCAAGTCTTTTTTGGACAAATCCAAATAGTTTTGATTACATCGATTATAAAGGTATTCAAGTTGTTCGTAGAGACAACTGCGAATACGTGAGAGAAAACTCAAAGAAAATTTTCGAGTACATTCTTAAGAATGATAAGGTTCTTAATTACGAGTTCGAAACAGTAGAAGAAGTCATAGAAACGAGTAAGGAGTATGCGCGGGACAAAATTAGAATGCTTATAAATTCAGAAGTTCCGATGAGTCAGCTAGTTCTTTCAAAAAGTCTACGTGCTGGTTACGCATTTGATAATAAAGCGGTGTGTAAAGAATGTTCCAAAACATTCTACAGTTTAAATGTTGTTGGTAAAAAAGAAATGAATGTCACAATTGCTACAAAACATAAGACACTTGATGAATTTATTAAATTTGAACAATACTGTGAAAGTTGTAAGAAAATGTGCCTTTTTGATAAGTGTCCTGCAAATATTCCACATGTCTTTCTTGCAAGAAAGCGTGAAGAAAGAGATAAAATGGACAAAGTAGCAGGCGGAGAAAGAGTCCCTTATGTTTTTGTAACTTATTCTGGATCAAGACAATTTGAAAAAGTAGAAGATCCAGATTATGTAATCAAGAATGCTATTCCTATTGATTACATTTATTATTTCGAACATCAGTTCAAGTCTGCTATCGAGACTATATTTGAACCTATGATGGAAAATGTATCAGATCTTTGGAAAGATCTTATTCCAGAAAAAGTAAAGAAGATTCGTAAAAAGAAAACCGCTTAAAAATAAAAAACATAGTTAATTATAACGACATGACAAAGCCATTTCTAAAATGGGTCGGTGGAAAATCAAAACTTCTTAAATATATACTTCCTTTAGTCCCGAGAGAATTTAATAATTATCACGAAATATTTTTAGGCGGAGGAAGTGTTCTACTCGATATTCTTTCACTTATTTCTGAAGGAAAAATAAATATGAAAGGTAAAATTTATGCATACGACATTAATGATAAATTAATTAACGTGTATAAACAAATTCAAGAAAATCATGATGATTTATATAAACACATAGAATATTATATGTCTGAATATAATTCTATAAGCTCTCAAATAGTAAATAGACAGCCAACGACTATTGAAGAAGCTATCACTTCGAAAGAAAGTTATTATTATTGGATTAGAAGTAAATATAATAAATCAAATAATACAAAAGTAGATGAAGCAGCATTATTTTTATTTCTTAATAAAACTTGTTTTAGAGGAATATACAGAGAAGGTCCAAATGGATTTAACGTACCATTTGGGCACTACAAAAGTGCACTTAATATAATATCTAAAAAAGAACTTTTATACATAAGTGAATTAATAAAAAACGTAGTATTTAGAGATATAAGTTTTATTGAGTCTATTAAAAATGTTAAAACTGGAGATTTTGTATATTTAGATCCTCCTTATGCACCTGAAAATTCAAAATCATTTGTGGGGTATGTATCAGAAGGTTTTAATCTGGAATCTCATAAAATATTATTTAACGAGATTAAAAAGCTAGAAGATATAAAATTTATTATGAGTAATTCAAAGGTTGATTTGGTAATTGACAATTTTAAAGAATTTAATTGTATTGATGTCATAGCAAGAAGAGCTATTAATTGTAAAAACCCAGAATCTACAACAACAGAGGTTATTATTTATAATTGACAAGTTGAAATTAAATCACTAAATTTCATATATTTTATTCCCCATGACATCGCTAGGTCTAAAACTGCTTTAGTTTTTGGAGTTATATTTTCTCCAAAATATTTTAGTTTACCATATTCCAAATCATATTCCTGTTCTGCTAAACAAATAATAATCAAAGGCTTTCCATATAAATTAGGAACATCTTGATATTTAAGCCACGTACCATAAACTTTTTCTCCCGCTGTACCTCTTATCCACCAACTAGAAGTTTTAACCTCGAAAATAGCGGTATCCGTTTCCAAGTCTGGCTGATAACCTCCTTTTTTAAGTGGTTTCCTAGGATTTTCACCTTTTTTATACAATACGCTTTTTACAAGACTTTCTCCTAATTTTGTTGTCCACTGTCCATTATTTTTTTGACCTATTATTTCATTTCCCCATTCTCTTTCTTTTTTTGCACATTCTTCATCTAGTGTTTTGATACTTTTGTCTGTAGTTTTTTTATTTTTTTCTGGTCTTGTTGTTGCCCATTTAATACATTCTTCCAATGATTTAGGATTTAAAATATCAATATCTTCTGATTTTTTTTCGACGCTTTCGTTAGCCATTGTGAACAGTCTTTTTTAAGTAGTATAGAATCTTGTTTTTAATATTATTATTTTTTTCTAATAATTTATAAAATCCCTAAGTTAAAATTTTACAAAAAAATAATTTACTTAGAGCTAAGAATTATACCAAAGTGTAAATCAAGTAAAATGAGCCTTGAGACAAAGTTTAATGATTTTAAGATTAAGCACGCTCTTAATGACGATGCTATTGCTGAGCTTCTTAAAATCTTTAATGACTCATTTATCGAACTTGCACATAAGCTTTTGGCAACTACTGATACACCAAATCAGATACCAAAAGACGCTCCGGTTTTTAACGGTCCTAAGAAGTTTGCTACAAAGATTGCCGCAGAGTATGCAGCTGAACATGATCTCACACTCGACGACTTTAATAAAGAAAAAATTACAAAGAAGGACATTGACGAACTTGTAAAAAGTAGAGTTAATAAAATTCCTAAGCTTGATATTACTCCAAAGGACAGTCCAAAACAGAGTCCAAAGAAAACAAAAGAAATAGTTGGTAAAAAATGCCAAGGACTTACTAAATCTGGAGATCCGTGTGGAAAACCAGGTACTACACAACCAGAAGGTTCTAAAAACTTCTTCTGTTTTAGGCATGCAGTAGATTGGAAAAGCTATGAAATTTCTTCAGACTCTGATCTAGAAGAAGAACCCGAAGTGTTTAAGAATCCGTGTACTTCTTGCGACGAATCTATTGTGGGCCCAGAAGAAGATTAATTTAAAGACATAGTTAATTAATAATAAAATTATGTCTAAGGTAGATACCACTAAAAATTATTTTGAAAATATTCAGAATATGGAATGTATACCAGAAGATCTAAGAAAATGTAAGTGTTGCGAAATTCATCGTAAAGATTTTCCGACCCTAGGGTCGGAATTGCCCAAGTTTAATGGATTTAAAAGTTTTTCTGTTAAGACTTGTTTGTGTCCGTGTAGACACATTGCGCGTGAAATTTGTAGAGAATGGGATCGTATTAATGAAGTAGAGAATCTATCAACCGCCGAAGAAGACTCTGAAGAATCTGATGGTTCATTTGGTTCTCTTGAAGAATTTATAGTGGAAGATTCTGGTCTTTCTAAAAAAGAAAGAAAGAAGTTAGATAAAGCTTTGGATATGTTTCGTGGAAAGAAAAGTCTAAGAAGATAAATTTAGTCTCTTATGTTAAAATATCTGTAATTTTCCGTGCTATTAATATTACCATCTGATTCTATATTCTTTCCCCATTTTAATAGAATCTGGTTATCGTGATTATTATAAATCTTATATTTTTGACCCTTTTTGACATAACTTTTTAAACTTTCAAACGTGGGTAAATTTTGTGTACCTTGCTGAACAGAACTTAATACGTATTGTTTATTGGCTAAGTTTGGAAGAACATTTGAGTTAAAATTAGCAAATTTATTTGCATTATTTGTTATATAAGTGCTTAGCGAATTGGCAGTTCCTTTAATAGAAGCATCTACACCAGCATTAACATTTGATACTGGTACAGTCTTAAGATTACCACTCGAATCAAAAGCTATTAAAGAAGATGCACCATTGAAGTTTACATTCGTTTTTGCTGCTGTATAAAAACTTACAATTCCGCTGAAGTATAAAAATACTAGTATTGTTAAAAGTGAAAGAAGTGTTATAAATAATTTATTCATTTATAATTTAAAAATATTTTTTTTAATTAATTTAAAGATTAATTATATATTATATTAGGATGCTAGGAATTGTTACTTCTTCGATTGGTTACGCTACACCATCTAAGTTTGTTCGAGAGGCCGAAATTAAACATGGACGAGTAGCCATGCTAAGTTCTGTTGCTATTCCAGTTCTAGATCATGTTAGTCCAGATGTCCTAGGAGTAAATTTTGTTAATAGTCTAGATTCTCCAGTTCAACTAGGTCTGCTTGGAATTGTAGGTGTATCTGAAGCAGCGCAGATTTTTAAGGCGTATAACTTTCCAAACGAAATATCCGATTGGTTCACAATGAAGGATTCTCACGAACCTGGAAATTATTCTTTTGATCCTTTGCAAATTTCTAAGGGTAAGGATATTACTTCTCATGAAATGTTTATTGGGCGTTTGGCAATGATTGGTGTAGCTATTGAAATGGCTCAAGAACTTGGAGTTGGAGAAAAGGTATTTTAATAAAACAATATAAAGAATAAAATTATATAAAATTATGAATAGACTATATAGTCTACCAGAAGATATCTTAAGTGTTATCTTCAAAATAGTTCATAATCAAAAAATTAAAGAAATAAATAAAGAATTTAATATTTATGTTAAAAAAGTTAAATATTATCATATCATTCAAGAATTAGCTCCATCTCGCAAATACATAAGAGATCATTTTATGTACATTCGTTATAAAAATATAGACTTCGTAGAGTCTTGTTTTAGACATCCAACAATGTTAAAGTATTTGTAATATAAATAATATAAGGGACGCTAGCTCAGTAGGCAGAGCGCCGGACTTTTAATCCGGTGGCCGTGGGTTCGAGCCCCACGCGTCCTGGCTTCCCTTATATTATTTTAATAAATTATCATCGAATATCTTTTAAACATATTCAGTACATTATTTTTTACGAGAAGATAATTACTGTTTATAGCAAAGGTTCTCAATGAAAATATTATATCATACTCTTCTACTGGATCATTTAAATGAAACTCTACCGTGTCTTCGTCGCATTCTAAAATTTTTTTATCATATATTCTAGATATAGAATTTTTAAATTCATGCTGGACATGATGTTGATAACGAACATAATACAAAACGCGATCCCATAGCTCCCGAGGGAGCTCTTTAAATACTTTCAGTTTTTTTCTTAAAAGATAACCCCTAAATATTTTTTGAATTTTTATAACATAAGACGATGTCATTTACTGATTTATTAATATTATTTATTTGCAATAATAACCACGATTATCTTTGGTGATACAACCAAATATAAGTCCTAAAAGAAAACCCTCAAAAGAAATACAAGGACAAATTGCAACAATCAACAAAATTAAAACACACACGAATATAAATTCAATAAATTCTTGTTTTGGATCTTTATCATAACCATTACGCGGGACTATATTAAGTTCTAATTTTGGACCGCCTTCTTTGTCACAATTAAAATTATAATAAAAGTTAGCTACTTTTCTATTAGCATGAGAATCATACATTGCTTTGGGGCTTATATCATAATGATTACCATTATATGACAATTCTTTTGATATAATAAATTCTTTTGGAAGAGAATAATGATCACAATATTTTTTATGAAATCCTAGATCTTCACAAGTCACATCTGTGATAGGAATGCGTATTTTTTCAAAATTGCAATCATCTTTAATTTTATTCCGTCTGATATCGCCGCACCGCTGAGCAGTAATAAAAGGAAAAATGATTGTGATCATGGTTCTCACGTAGGTGGTTTTTCTCCGAAGAGAATGATTAATAGATGGGTTCAAAAAAATCAGGACGTTCTTTTACATTTTCTTTTGTAAAATGTATACGACTGTAAAATTCATTGTGATATTTGTTATCTTTTATATTATTGTATTCGTCGTAAATTTTTTCTGCTTCTTTTCTCATTTCTACCCAAAAATTAAGAATAGCTTTTCGCTGAGAATAAGTATGTGCAATTATATAATAAGGCATGTTTACCTCGGTAGAGGTTTCCCGAAGGAAATTTTTGAATGTTTTTAAAATTTACTTAACCATAGATGTACTTGTTGCGGCCCATAAATTTACAACGGCCACAGATTGTAAGTCCATGATTTGAAAATGAGTTGCACATCAAACACCTGCGCCGAACCTTTGGAAACTTAGTGGCCGTTTCATTTTTTTCATTTACCCAATCACATACGACGCTATCCGTGAACTCTTCTCCATCTACAAACTCATCAATAGACCACCATTCATTTCCTTCATCAGTTTCTACAAGAAAACAGATCTGTTTATTTACTCTCTTAGTCTCAGGAGTTTGTGCCGTAAAGATAAGAGAATACTTTGTTTTGTCCGCGACTTTTTCTCTCGTACGTGGAATGGGCATTCGAGTCGGAAACGATTGCGAACGAGTAAGCATAATACTTCACGACATCTTATTTAGTCCGAAGACTAAGATTTATTTTTTTTTGTAAAAATTATCCTGAAGAATATCTTCTTGTAGCGGAAGCCATTTCTTCAGTCAAACCAATTTTAATAACAGTTGTACCCTTTCTCACTTTAGAATTACCTCCCTGCATTCTTTTTTCATTTTTGTGATAATTACATTTTGAACATATAGGTGCTATACAACACCCAATTTGTCTTATCCATAAGTGACCCCCAACTTGAGATTTTTCATAACAGTCGCTAAAAGAACATTTACCTCTTTTTTTCCCTGTAATGTGTTCAGCAAAAGTTATCCAAGTAAAACCTTCTGGAGGCAAATCACATGCACTTCCATCAATATTCCAAGCTGGAAAATCATCTTGTAATTTAAAAATTTCAAATTCTTCGTCTTCACTTGTCTCGTCTTCACTTGAAAAATCATATCTGTTTCTATGTTTCCACATTAGTCTAGACGGAACTTTTTGTAGCCACGAAGACTAGATTGTATTTTTTTTTGCAAAATTTAAATTTCAGAATCAATGATTAATATTCCAAGAGAATAAGCTTGAAAAAAAGAATAAATCACTGCGGCGAAATACGCAGTGAGA
>VMHT01019071.1_pt1 | contig 12365 bp, 5 predicted proteins | sample 4693611 | NCBI WGS metagenome assembly VMHT01 (sample SAMN12280063, study PRJNA550983) | marine metagenome | isolation source: seawater sampled from same location over 5 years 0.02-0.2 micron viral filtrate | place: USA: collected off the coast of southern California halfway between the port... ...
CTTTCTATGACGCAGCCGCTGCAATGGATGAGAAGGGTGTCAGTGGTGACGGGAGAGTCGCCGTATTGAACCCACGTCAATACTATGAATTGATCCAAGCTGTTGGTTCCAATGGTCTTGTGAACCGTGACGCTCAGGGTACTGCTCTGCAAGGCGGCAACGGCATCATCGAGATTGCTGGTATCAAGATCTACAAGTCAATGAACATTCCGTTCCTTGGCAAGTACGGCACCAAGTTTGGCGGTACTACAGGTCAAACATCTCCTGGTAACACCGGAGATTTCATTGGTCCTGCATTGGAAGATGCTTCCGGTGCTACCACAGGTATCAACAATGACTACGGTACTGCTTCCGAATTCGGTGCAGTCTCTGCTGGTCTTATCTTCCAGCGTGAAGCTGCTGGTTGCGTAGAAGCAATCGGTCCTCAAGTACAAGTAACCAGTGGAGACGTATCCGTGATTTATCAGGGAGACGTAATTCTCGGGCGACTCGCGATGGGGGCGGACTACCTGAACCCTGCTGCAGCTGTTGAGCTGTATGTCGGTGCTTCAGCTCCTTCTTCATTCTGATTTTTATACACTTTATGGGGATCCTTCGGGGTCCCTTTTTTTTACTTATATGGCTTTTCCTACCACTAATGCTCAGCAAGAGCTACCTGCTGTAAATACAATCCTGCAGTCATGTGGTCAAGCGCCTGTGACTACCCTTGATCAAACCAACCCGGACGTTGCGATTGCTTACCAGACTTTGTTAGAAGTCTCTCGGGAAGTACAGGCTGAGGGATGGACATTTAATAAAGAGAGTCACTATCCAATGACTCCTGACACAAACAACGAAATCCTTATTCCTAATAACGTTTTACAAATTGATCCAACACATAACGGATCAAATGTAGGACTTGATGTTGTAAGGCGTAGCGGCAAACTTTATGACAAAGCAAACCATACATATACATTCACAAACGAAATCGAATGTGACATCACATGGCTATTTGATTGGGTAGATGTCCCAACACCTATTGCAGACTTTATTGTAAATAGAGCAGCATCAATAGTAAGTAGCAGGATTGTTGGTGATAGCAATCAATACCAAATGCTTCAACAAAAAGAAGCGTTTGCCAGAGCTATGGCAATGGAATATGAATGTAATCAAGGAGACTATACATTCTTTGGACATCCAGGCAATACAAATACCTACAACAGCTACAAACCATACAACGCACTTTATCGATAAATGGCAGCAGTAACTCAACGGATCTCTAACTATCTAGGTGGAGTATCAAAACAATCAGATGACAAAATGCTCCCCGGTCAGGTCCGTGAGTGCTACAACGGCTTTCCTGATGCGACCTACGGGCTAACAAAAAGACCTGGATTTAAACATATTGCGAACCTAGGGACAGGAGCTACATACGATAATGCAAAGTGGTTCTATATCAACAGAGATAATGACGAAGAATATGTTGGTTGCATCAAAGGTAATAGCATATACATATGGAACGCCTTGACAGGTGTTGCGTGTACAGTTACGTATGGGACAAATGCACAGAACTATCTAACTGGAACTAGAAATGACTATAAATTACTAACAGTACAAGACACCACGATTGTCGTAAATAGTGCCACAACAGTTACTGAACAAACGCCACCTTCATTTGTAAGTGCTAGTCAAGGCACAGTTGTTTTATCTTCTTCTGCTCCTGGTAATGAATACAACATTATATTGCAGGATCGAACTATTACTGTCACAGCTCACTCTACTGATTTTACATTTGATGATGTACTAGAAGATAAGTCTGGACATAATTTAAAAGATGCAATCACCAATGAAATTAATAGTCAAGCAAGTGCAGGCAACAGTAATTTCACTGGTACTTGGACAGTAACTAGAAGTGGAGATTCAAGCATAGACATTACACGTGTAGTTGGAAGCACACCTACAGCATTTAGCTTGTCAGCTAGAGGTGGTGGCAATAATAGTGATCTAAGTAGTTTTCAAAATGAAGTAGATAACATCAGCCAATTGCCACAAAAATCATTTCATGGTCATGTTGTCAAGATTGTAAATAATGAAAATATTTTAGATGATTACTATGCAAGATTTCATGCAGATAATGGATCTAAAGGCAAGGGTTACTGGGAAGAAACTATTGCTCCACAGGCATCAGCTGGGTTTAATAAATCCACAATGCCACATGAACTTGTTAATACTTCGACAAATACATTTATCTTTCAACAGATCGCTTATAGCGATAGGTTGGTAGGTGATGATGTAACAAATTCAAATCCAAGTTTTGTAGGATCACAAATTACAAGTGCATTCTTTAGTAATAACAGGCTTGGATTCTTGTCTCAAGACAACGTGTCTATGAGTCGCTCAGGAGATCAGTTTAATTTTTACTTTAAAACAGCACAGACAATCATTGATTCAGATCCAATTGACATCAGCTGTTCTTCAATTCTACCAACAAAATTAAACGCAGTTCTACCAACGGCACAAGGTGTTCTTCTATTCTCATCAAGACAACAGTTCATGATGTTTTCTGAGAGTGGTGTACTAACACCAAGTAATGCAAGTATTCGTGCTATCTCAAACTATGAGGTAGACGAAGCTGTTAGTCCAGTAGACGTTGGAACACAGATTAATTTCACTACTAAAACACCAGGATATACACGTGTTTTCAGCATGGTGACACGTGGTCAAGAAGAGAACCCACAGGTCATTGATCTATCACGTGTGGTGAAGGAATGGATTTCACCCACAATTGATCAGCTTATATCTAGTCCACAGAATTCGATGATTGCCTTAGCTGATCAGACATCTAATGAGGTGTATGTATTCCGTTACTACAGTGATGGCAAGGAGAACTTGATGCAGGCTTGGGTCAAGTGGTATATGACCGGCACAACCCAATTCATTGCTATTGATTCTGATGAGATGTATGCAGTAACAAAGCAAGGCAATCAGGTTGTCTTGTCTAAAGCGGCATTGAGTCAAAGTCCAGAACAAGCAATTATTGTCAACAACCAAGGCGTTAAGGTTAATCCATCTATTGATTTATATGCAACAGCATCTAGCGTTGTATATGACTCAGCCAATGAATTATCAAAGTGCTATCTACCATACAACGATGTATCTAATCTAACACCAGTATTGATTATCAAAGGCAATACAAGTACAGGATCATTTGTCGAATCAGGTTTTACAATTACACCAGAACGAGGCAGTGATGGAACCGGACCATACTTTATTGTACCAAAGAAAGATCTGACAAGTTTAGCCAGTGATGTAATTGTGGGATTTAAGTATGACTTTGATGTACACCTACCTACTACATTCTACAGACCTGAGAATAAAGCTACAGATTTCACAGCATCTTTGACTATAGCTCGCATGAATTTCTCTGTGGGGTTATCAGGAGCTATGAATTTTAAAGTAAAGCAAAAAGGTAGAGAACCATATCGAGTTGAATTTACTGGAGATGGTTCTACAACAAGCTTTAACTTTAATAAAAGAGATCTTGATTATCAAGACAGATCAGATGTCAAAGTATCAGTGGATGGCATTGCTACCACAGCTTTTAGTTTCACAAACGATACAACCATTGTGATGAGCAGTGCACCAGCAAACAATGCAAAGGTGTCATTTGTTATTGACGAATGGTTTAGTACTACTGCTGTAGTTGAAGCTAATGAGTATTTAGCTAATGATGTCCCACTAGATAACGAGACAATATTCACGATACCTATTCATCAACGAACTGAGAATTTTAAATTGAGGATGTTTAACAACACACCATTCCCCGTTGCATTAAACGCAATGATGTGGGAAGGAAACTATACGCCACGTTTTTATAGGAGGGTCTGAGCATGATAGGAGATGCCTTAAGTGGAGCATTAGGTGGAGCTGGTGCTGGTGCTGGTATTGGTGCTGCAGTCACTGCTGGTGCTACTGGTGGTCCTGTCGGTGCCGCAATTGGTGCAGGCGTAGGACTTGTCAGTGGAATATTAGGCGGCAACAGTAAAAAAAAAGCTGCCAATAAACAAAAAGCTGCTGCAAGAAAAGCCGTTAAAAAAACCCACAAATATAATAAGAAGGTTTGGAAGTACAACAACGAAGAGACTGAACGAAAATATGATTATCAAGTCGAGTCATTAAACATTCGACAAGACAATGCTAGAGAGCAGAGAGAGTATACAGATAAGGTAAATAATAATAATTATAATCACGCAATGGCGATTCGTGATTATGAATTTAGTCAGGCTACTCGTGCATACGAAGCATCAGTCGATGCTGCTAATGAACAAATTTCATTCAATCAAATAGCAAGTAACTTTGCTGTAAAGCAGCAGGATCGTTACGCAGAAGAAATGATCCGTGGCATGATGTTTGATGAAAAACAAACATTAGCTAATTATGCACTTCAATCTGCAGGGTTTGAAAATCAAAGAAACCAGATAATTAATAAAAAAAGATCTTCAAAAGCTAATGCAACATTTAAAACACAAGCTGAAAGGATCAAGGGTCTGAAAGCAAGTGGTTCAGCAGCAGCAAGAGGACCTGGCAGATCAAATACAAAAGCAGTACAGGCAGCAATGGCTGAGGCAGGAGCTAACCAAGCTGCTATTGCAGAAGAACTGATGTTTGGTTTGACTGATTTAAATATATCGTTAGATGCAGTTAGGATTAAGACTGAAGGAATGTCTAATCAACTTATTATAGATCAAGCTAAATTAGCAGCATCAGTGGCTAATTTAAATGAGAATGATAAATTGGCACGTGAACAAATTGCATTTAATTTAAAAGATGCTAATCGCAGGGCAAGGGCAGCAATCCCTATGAGACCTGAAATGACACCGCCTATGCCGAAACCAATACACCTACCTGCACCAGAATATCAAGACATCTATAAGCCTAAGAAACCACCTAAGCCTAGGAAAGGAGCATCAGCTGTACTAAGCGCACAACCATCGATGATGGGAGACGTTATTACAGCAGCAGCTGGAGCAGTTCAAAGCTTCCAAAAAGCGGGGATCTTTAGTGGTGGTGGTTATCAAGCACCTCCTGCAGCTGCTGCATCTAGCGGTATAGGTATGTTCAATCCTGGAGGATATTTAAGTAGCACCACATCTAGTTTAGCGTCGGTGAATTTGTCGAACGTAGGCGCATCTACAGGACTAGGAATAGGAAGTAGTTTCAGTCCTGGTAATTTTGGAAATACCAATACATTTGGTACATCTGGACCAATAGGAGACTTTGGTTTGAACGCTACATCTACACTTTCATAACACATAACTGATGGCTGAATACAGAACATTTGCTAAGCCTGGAGACTTTAACTCCAGGTTATCTAAAGCAACTAATAATGCTGACAAAATCCGACAGGAAGCAGCAAGACAAATCAAGGGTATGAATGCTGCACGTGCCCTTGAAAAAGAACAAGAACAGGTCTACCTACGTGCAATGAAGTTTGCACATAGCAGCGAACAAGAAAGTAGGGAAACAAACTACAAGCTTGAGACTGAAAATCGTAGGATGCTTCAGGAAGCACAGCAAAAAGATCTTAAGACTGATATTGAGATTGCTGAAGCAGAAAGGGATAGGCAACCTGAACAAACACTAATGCAAGAACTGGCACCGTTGGTTCCAAAGTTTGCAGAGATAATGGGTCAGTTTGGTGAACAACGGATTAAACAAGATAGAGATGCTGCAACAGTTGCTGCTTATCAGCACGGCTTTACATTAGATACTCTTGAGAATATCCTTAAGCTAAATGATCAGCTAACACTATCCCAATTCCAGGCAACTGAATACATCCAAGGTTTATCTGGTCAAGGTTGGTCAGAGGAAAATATCAATGCACTGTATGAAAAACAGTACCTGACTAGAGGTTCTAAGTCTTGGGTAGATAACAAAGCACTGGCGCTAAATAGCATCGGTAATTACGAAACAGGTTTAGCTACGCACATTGCTAACATTGGTGAATTAACTCCAGCTGAACAGATCCTTGAAGTACGTAACTACACACAGGATTGGTTGACACGGGTCAATATTAATGGTCGCCCATTAAGTTCTGAAGTAATGGGTACTGTCATTAATCCAAAAGTACGCGCTGCAGAAAGTCGAGCACTTGAACCTATTCAAAGGGAGCAGAATAAAGCGCGTGAAGATGCACTTACGACGGATCAACATAGGGTTTACCATGTAGCTTTTCAGGAAGAAGGTCCTGCAGCGCTCCAACGTCTAATGGCTATAAATCCATCAAAAGATAAAAGAGATGGAGTAATTGATTTTTTAATTAATGGACATAAAAGTGGTGTTATACCTTTTGATAAGATAGAAAACTTCTATAATTCTACGTTTCCAATTGAAGCTACAAATAAAGATCAAACATTAGCTGAACATTTTCCTGGTGATGCAAAGGTTGCTGCACTAAATACCTACATAGAAAATGTAGAGAAGGAAAATGAAAGACAAAGGACAGAAGATGAAGCAGATGTAATGAGGGGAACTCGTTCAATTGTAAATGACGAGATTAATAAGATCCTTGAAAGTGGAGAAACAATTACGCCAGAGGATATTGAAAGATTGAGAAAATTTGGTGTAAGTAAAGCAGGAGTAAAATTTCAGTCTGACGAACTTGATTACGCCGCAGAATTTTACACGAAAAATGCTCAGATGGAACCAATCGCATTAGATATAGGAGAGAAACTTGTAGACAATGGTGCATCATTAGATGAGCTAATTGAAAAGGGTTTTAGCCAATCGCTTTTAAATACAGAAACTGATAATGGGCAAAGCCTGCTACAAAGAGCACAAGTGAATGAAAAAGCTAGGACTAGTAAATATTTTAAGGAGGGAAATAATGCAATTAAGGCATACATCAAAGAGCATCCTAGAATTGAAAAAAATGCTTTTGTTGAACAAAAAGGCTTAAGCTATGAAATAGCATATCAACAAAAGCAATATCGTGAATTGTACTTTGATTTCTTAAAAAGAAATGGTGGTGATGAAATAGAAGCAAACACCATGGCTCAGGCTCAAATAAAAGATAAAATTAATAAGTATTTAGATAGTAAAGCATTTAAAGAAAACGGACTAACAAGAGAGGAAAACTCTATTCCAGTGACATTAGCGGAAGCGGAGAAATTTAAACTAAGGCAACTAAAATATCTAGATTATTATGAAAATAATACAAGTCTTGGAATTGTTGCACAACAACTAGGAAATAAATTATTTATGGATTCAGTCGAAGCATTACAATCACCTACAAAAGAAGTACCATTAGAATTTGCAAGTGTAGCAACAATCTACAATAAGACACCATTTGAATTTGCAACGTTTATTGCACCAGCATTTGGAAAAGATGCTCCTGAATTTGATGCTACTACCTTACAAACTTATAGGGAAACATTTAAACCAGAACGTATGCCTTTATTGAGGAATACATACGGGACAGCGATGAGACCCTATAGAGCAACATCTAGTGCTTCAACAGCAGCTCGGAGGGGTAGTTTTGCGATCCCAACACCAGCAGGTCAACAGACGCCTGCATGGTCAGCAGCTGGGTCAGTACTTAAATTTGCAGAGGGCACGTATAACTTAGGCAGTATGTATGACGTGAATTTTGGCGGAAGTACTTTTGATGACTATTCAAGACATCCTGATGAAGTTATGTCATCCAATGGATTGAACTCTGCTGCTGCAGGAGCTTATCAATTCATGCCATCTACATGGCAAGGTGTTTCTGAAAAACTAGGTTTACAAGATTTTGGACCAGAAGCACAAGAAATGGCAGGACGTGAATTAACAGCAGGTAGAGGTGTAGATCCAGACAGAGTGTATACAAGTTTTGAAGATTTTAATAACAACTTCTTAATTCCATTAGCACCTGAATGGGCATCATTACCAAAAGAAGATGGAACGTCGTACTACCAAGGGCAAACCGCAAAGAAAGCTCGCGTACTATGGGAATACTACCAACAAGCACTTAAACAGTTTGGAGTAAACTAAGTGAATGACTATGACGAACAGTTGAATGGAGGTACGCCTTCAAATCTAAGTGAAGAAGAACAACTTCAAATACAAGCAGATCAAGAATTCTATGATCGGATTGGAACTTCAACTGAACCTGAAGAGGTAACACAACCAGAAGCTGAAGCTACGGCTCCAGTACAAGAGGAGCAAGTTCAACCTGTACAAGAAGAGGTTCAACCAACAGAAGAACCACGACAGGCTGAAGCATTGCTAGACAATATGACTGGCAACAAGGTACTTGATGAAAATCTACCTGAAGTAACTAAAGCCGGTTTGGCAATGGGTGCTGGTATTGCAGACTTTGCTGTAGATGCCTTTAATCTAGTTACTAGACAAGAAGCTAGAAAAGTACCAGAGTTTGAAAATGAAGTAGCGCAGAGCATGCGGGAGATGTCTTCTATTGTCCTGCCTACACTTTCTCTAACAGGTGTAGGCTCAGCAGCTTTAGCTAGTAGAACAAAGAACATAAAGTTCTTAGCTGATCCATTTGTTAAATGGTTAGGTACTACAACATTTGGTGCTGGTGTAGGCGCTGCTGTGGACTACACAGTAGAGATAAACCAGACAGATGATAATGCCACTGGAATGCTTAAGAAGACGTTCCCAAGAACATGGGGATGGATACCTGACAATATCGCTACGATGGACAGCGATAGTCCAGAAGTAAAGCGTATTAAAAATGTTGTGGAAGGTGTCTACTTAGGTGGAAGTAGTGACATGCTTGTAGGTGCTTTAAAGTTTATTAAAAACTTAAGGGGTGCACACAAGGCAGCAAGTCACATTCCTGAAAGTGAAAAAGCAGCTAAGTGGTTTTCCGAAAACGTAGAGATTAAAAACACACCTGAAGAAGTAGTAGAAGCATCTGCTGCGAAGAGATCTGCTGAACTAGATGAAGTTGGTGGTTACAACTTTGAGAAGTCAGTCAATGCTGATGATCCAGTCTTTGGCTATCACGATATGTACGACTATACCGAACAAGGGATTAGGTCAGTAGATGATCTAGGTATTGTAGGTGCATCGATTGATGTTGTACGTATCGATAAAAATATCGATAGTGTCTATGGACGTGTAGGTAGCGTTGTCTCAGAAGGTGCTCTGAAGTTTGGGTTAGAAAGCAGTGGTAATCAAGAGATGATTATTAAAGGACTAGCTGAAGGTTTGAAAGATGCCGGTGAGTATGGCTACAAAACAGCATCAGGTAGATACATCAGCCATGCAGAGATAATGGAAACAGGTGCAAAGTTAGCTGATGACTTCTACCAAATGGATCTACAAGAGCTGCAGAGGACTATTTATCCAGGCTCTGTATATCAAGGTAGAAACGTAGATACAAAGACACCAGAGCTGACTAGCGAAGCTTATGCGGGGGTCATGGGAGCTATTAAAAGCTACATGGATGACTTCATCAACATGGATCTAGCCAAAGCACAGGCATACGTAGGCACGTCTCTAGCAGGTCAAGTGTCAGATATTGCACAGGGTATGCGTCTTACTGAAGGAACCGCTGCTATTGACCGAGCACAAGAACAGATCTTAGATCGTGTTGAGTTTTTGATGGCTCAAAAAGGCATGACATCTTATGCAAGAGGTAAGGCATTAAACCAGCTAAATCTTTGGAATAGGATGACTGCTAAAGGATCTAAGGCATATGATCTTGCAGAGACTAAACGACTTGAGAATCTAATCAAAGATGAAAAGAATGGTACTCTCAAAGCAATGGAGAGGATCAAGCAAGAGTCAAAAGAAACTATTGATAACTTAAGAGCAATTAGTAAAGAGCAACCTGAAATGCTTGCTCCAATAATGATGGGTTATGAACTGACTGACGGTAACATTAAAACCATTCATGCCTTAAATCAGTACGTAAAAGAGTCTACAGGTGTATTTAGAAAAGCCTTCTACGATGGCAATCCTGAAATCCCTTCTGTAATACTCAAGGGCTTCTATGCAAACCTTTACAACGGAACACTAAGTGCAATTGCAACACCAATTAAAGCTGGTATTTCAGCAACACACTTGTTAGTTGAACGTCCCGTAAGAATATTAGGTGGTGGTTTAACTGGTGATAAAATGGAAACGGTACGTCGTGGGATGTATCAATACAAAAACATGAGAGCAGCAGTTGATAAGTCAACTGAATACATGAATCAAGTCTTCCAAAGGTCTGCTCTGGATCCTGATGTTGTACAAACCCGTGATGATCTTGGACTTAAGAACCAAGCACAAATGGATTTGTTAAATGCATTTGCAGATGCGAAAGCAAAGCAAGGTGAATATGGTCCTCAAGCATTGATGCAACAAGTCAGTGATATGAACGACTTAGCTAATCATCCTTGGCTTAGGTTTGGGACTCGTTCTATGCAGGCAACTGATGGCTTTACAAAGTCAATGATTGCAGTAGCTGAAGCAAGAGCTGATGCCTACGACATTGTGACAAATGGAGGAAAACTACCTTTAGATGAAGCAAAGGCAGATGCACTAGCTGAAGAGTTCTACCAAAAAATGTTTAATGAGAAGGGAATCTTAAACAACAAAGCAGTAGATAATATTGCTGGAGAGATCTCGATGAACTTGGATAACAAGGGCACGAGGATGATGTCAGATGTAATTAATAGACTACCTCTGCTAAAGCCCTTCATGTTGTTTACTAAAACGCCTTTAAATGAGCTAGCACTATCACTTACTTACCGTCCAAGCAATCCAGTAAAGGTATTTCTCGGAGACTCTGCAGCATTTAAAGCACCCTTTGAAGAAGTAAGCGGTGCTGAAGTAGAGCAACTTTTAGCGGCTAGAGGTATTGAAGTTGGACCACATAATGCAAGAGCTAAATACAATGAGATTAGGGCTGACCTAAAAGGTAGGAGAGCTTTAGGAAACATTGCTGTTGGTGGTGCAGTTGGTTTATTTATGGATGATCGAATCACAGGTAATGGTCTTTACAACAGACAGAAGCAAAAAACTCGTGATAAGACACAACGTCCACGTCGTTCTATCAGAGGACTGGACGATAAATGGTATAGCTACGAAGGTCTGGGTCCTTTAACTAATTGGTTAGCACTGACTACAGATATAATGGACAACATGGATACATTGTCTGCTCATGAACAAGGCACCTTATTGAAAAAGATGGTATTTGTAGTAGCAGCATCAGTCACAGACAAGACTATGTTGGCAGGTATTCAACCTTTGCTGGATGTGGTACGTGGTGATGTTGGTGCAATTAATAGATGGAGTTCTAGTTTTTTAAGTGCAGCAACGCTTAAAGGCTCTAGTCAAATGGCAGAGCTTGGACGATTATTTGATCCAGGTCGTAAGCAAGTTGAAAATGAATTTACTGCGATGGTGCAGAACCGTTTACCACTATTAAAGAGTGCGTTACCTAAGGAATACGACTGGATTGATGGTGGTGAAGTAGGAGTACCAGACAGTTTCATGGCAAGGATATGGAATACGTACACACCTTGGAAAATCACTGGTGAAATTAGCCCTGAAAAAGAGTACCTACACGAAATCGAGTTTGATGCGACACCAACCCTACGGACAGATGGTAAAGGCAATCCACTGACAGCAGCAATGCAGTCAGAGATTCTCAATTACATGGGTGAGCAGAAGTTATTTCAAAAGGGTATCCAACGTGTGATGAAGAGGTATCCAGCTAAAAAGTTCCGAGAGTTGTATAGAGAAGCAGAAAAAAGTGGACTAGACCCGGATGTAGGTGAATTTGCCAGTGTACATAGAGAACTAAAGCGGGAACTACGTAAGGCAATGCGTAAGGCAATGGATTCATCTGCAAGCCTGACGGAGATGCAACGCAAAGCAAGAGTACAAGAGACTGTTGGTAATTACCTACAGTCAGGTGATATACAAAGTGCAACAGAATATATGGAATACATGGAAGAAAACTTTTCTTACTAATGCGTAATGGCAACAACACAAAACACATACACAGGGAATGGTTCTACAACGAACTATTCATTTACATTTGAATATTTGAAACAAGCTGATGTCAAGGTAACACTAGACACAGCCGCTACAACTGCATTTACATTTGCTAACGCTACAACGCTGTCATTTAATACAGCACCCGCTAATGGTGTAGCTATTCGTATTTTCCGTGACACACCTAGCGATACGCTTAGTTCTACTTTCTTCCCTGGCTCCGCCATTAAAGCTGAGGATTTAAACGAAAACTTTACTCAAAACTTATACGTTACACAGGAGTCTGATGCTGAAGCTGCTTTAGCCACAGCTACAGCTAATAGTGCTGTTACCACGGCAAATGGTGCTGTGACAACTGCTAACAGTGCAGTGACTACAGCTAACTCAGC
>VMHT01029167.1_pt1 | contig 12364 bp, 13 predicted proteins | sample 4693611 | NCBI WGS metagenome assembly VMHT01 (sample SAMN12280063, study PRJNA550983) | marine metagenome | isolation source: seawater sampled from same location over 5 years 0.02-0.2 micron viral filtrate | place: USA: collected off the coast of southern California halfway between the port... ...
GCATGGTGTCTACCATGTGGGCATCTGCCTATGTCATCTTATCACTAAAATTACTTACTTGCTTTTTTAGTGGTCTTTTTAGCTGTTGTTTTTTTGGTTGTTTTCTTTTTGGTTTCTTTCTTTTCTTCTTCTGGAGCTTCGCCACCTTCCCATGCTTCATTCACATCAGGAGTAGATGGGTCGTCAGCAACATAATGACCTTTATCATTTCTTGCTCTTACTGGTTCCCCTTCATCTAAATCAGAAACATCTTCTACCTTGACTTCCATTGCCCAACCATTATTGACCCAATCTTTCATGTGTTTTTCTTTCCATTCTTCTTTGGTGTCAACGATTGAATCAGCAGTGAGAAGTTCTACCTCTGTGCCTTCTTCAGTAGTTGCCATTGGTTTTGGTACTAAAATTTTGTATGTTGCCATTTTTACCTCTTAAAAAATGAGGGGAGCATAAATATACAGGAGTGGTTTGATCCCTATGCTCCCCCCAAAGTTATTTACACAGTAGAGCTTGTGTCAGCGTCCGTATTGTGTCTTGGGTGACTTTTAATCACAGTAACACCATAGGGAGAACCATTTGAGTGTGTACCAGTATGATCTGCTACAACTCTAATGTATCTTGCCCCACCAACATAACCGATAGAGGTTACTTGTGGTGTTTCCGCATTATCATCTAAAGTCAAAAAGATTCCGCTAGAATCAACTGTTCCGTCAGTTACCGAAGTAGCTGCTGTTACAGCAGAGAAAGATGAATTATCAGAGCTTTCCTCTAGTTTGAAATCAATTTTTACAGAACCAGAAAGAGTGTCTCCTTCTGCCCCTGAGTCCACAACAATAGTTGCTCCTTCAAACCCTTGCAGGTCAACCCCTGTGCCATTGGCATCAGCAGTTCTTACTGCAGGTGCTAGCGATTGCACTACTGAAATATTATTTGCTAAATCTCTCATAGTTAATTACCTCGCTTATGCAGAAATGTTTTGTTTTACGATAGCCTCAGCCTGAACCACCTGACCACCAACTCTTCTTCTAGCAATGTATCTAACATTACCAGTAGTAGCTTGGGTAAATGGATCTCTCAAGACCGCCATTTGGATTCTGTCAATGATCATGTAACCTCTATTGAAGTCTCCAAAAGCAACTGGTTTAGTACCAGAGCCGACATCAGGCATATCAGTAGCCTCAATGTAAGGGAAACCTAAAATAGTGTTAGTCACACCACCAGTCAACATCATACCTGCTTGGAAAACATACTGACCAGCAGTATCTTTTAGTTTTCTGATAGCAGCAAGAGTACCTCTGTTGAATACAAAAGTACCATTTCTTGAGTATTCACTCTTAATAGAGTGTACTAAAGTTAATAGTCCATCTGCAGTCAAAGCAGTACCATTTCCAGAGTTTACTGAACTAACACTTGTGTTAGTCAAGATTCCTTCTGGTTTACCAACCGCATTACCAGAAACAAATGCAGTACCTTCTGCTTTTGCGAATTGAGTCGCAAATTCAGATTGCATTTCTGCTTCCAAGTCAAATACTGAATCTTCTAAATCTTGCTCAGAAATATCTACCATAGCGTAGTATTCGTGTGCAGGAATTTCTTCCAGACCTACATTGTAACCTGTAGTTTCTGAACGAGTTCCAGACTCAGCTACCCACTGTGCAGCGAAAGTAGAAGTTCTTTTAGGAACTTGTACACTTCTTTGTCCAGTGCTTCTTACTCTTGCTATTGATCTGATAGGAGAGATTTCAGTTACAGTTTTTAGTAACTCTCTTACATACTCAGGTGGAGCAAGATATCCACCAGTACTATCATTACTTACAGTTAAAGCTTTCTTTTCAGCATTATCCAATGCGTCAAAACCTTTTCTGCAATACATTTCAAAAGCCATGCAATGCTCGTCAACTTGCTTAGTATCAAAACCAGAGTTTGGTCTTTTGATAATAGTTTCTAAGTTAGCTAACTTTTCATTGACTTGCTCTTGAGCCTTTTCGGATTGTGCAACTCTTTGATTGAAGTCCTCAAGTGAATTCATTTTTTGTTCAATGTTTTCAATCTTGTCGTCCAACAAAGGATCACTCAAACCTTTTTCAATCTGCTCTAGCTTTTCGTCATTTGCTTTTTTGAATTCTTCAAAAGCCTTTCCGTACTCACTAAGAGCGTCTTTTATAACTTCTTCAGTCATATTAAAGCTCCTTATAAAGTTTTTAAAGTTTGGGTTAAATTTTTTATGGCATCTACCAATTCAGTATCTTCCTCAACATCTCGTTGAACAAATACCTCGTGAACTGCTTTTGCAGCCACCTTTGCTTCTGAACGAGAAAGATTGAAAGCGTCTCGCATTCCGTTTTCCCATTCCCTAATAGTTATATCCTCAGACTTGACCATGTCCACCTGCGCTTTGGGGTTCATGGGGAAAGTTACTAAAGACACTTCCATTAATTCTACTTCCTCTATGATGCGCTTTCTTGTGCGCTTGTCATAGTGATAACCTTTTTCATTGGTTCGGAAACCAATTGATAATCCTGATAATGCTCCCATTTTGAGAAGTTCATAAGCTTCTTTACCTGCTTGTGTGCCAAGAGCCAATTTACCTTTTACATAAAGACCTTTTTCATCTTCCATTATTTTTTCATAAACACCGATTGGCATATCTGATTTATGTTGGTAAAGCATTTTTACGCCCTTTGGACCTTTCTTTCTAAGAGACTTTTCAAATGCTCCTTTTCTTATGATGTCATTGCCAAGATCAGTGTTGTTAAATACAGAACCATATCCTTCAAAAACACCTTCCTCTTTCTCTTCTTCTTCATGACCCATCTTGAGATCAGCTTTGAATTGAATTTGAGTCTCATAATCTTTTGTTTCAGTGCAGGAGCAATCTCCTTTTTTCTTTGGCTTTTTTTTGTCATCATCATCTTCATGATAGCCACTTACATCTCTACCTTCTGCAGCAATGTATGCATCATGTGAAGCACAAGGCATAAATACAGTTGTGCCATTTTCTTCATGTGAATGAAAACCAGAGCAGCCTATTTCTTTTGCTCTTTCTTCTGCTTCCGCTTGTGTTGTAAAAACATCATCACGGAGTTCTCTTTTTGCGCCTTCCTGTTTGGAATCTTCATATGCAGTTGCACAGACAGCCATTCTTTGATTTGGATTATACTCATCAACCATAGTGCTATCTCCTAAACATCTACTCATAAACCTCTGCCTACTTTCATTTTTTTTTGGTTTCGGTATTGGCATTATGAATTATATCTATAAAAAGAGCTAATTAACAATATCATTTTCATCTGCGTAAGCTATCACACATCTGCAATTGATAACATTTCTTGCTCCACCTCTGGAATCACCCGCATGAGCCATAGGCATTCCACCAACAATAAAATCTTCATCCATGTCCACTGTCTGTCCGTTTGCGTCTGCATGGAACGATCTTGTTCTGCCATCCGCAACAGATATCCATTTTTTTTTCATAGCAACACCAAAGTTCTCTTTCACATTTACATGATATTGATGATTTGCATATGACGCTACATTGTGGGTTTCCGTTCTTGCAATTAGAGCTGCTCTGTTTCTGAGTATGACGCTGAACTTTTCACTTATGCCTCTAGCAATTTGCGGCAATGTTAATTCTTCTGCTCTCAATCTTTGGATCTCTTTTTGTATCTGATTGGCTACCCTTGATGATATGCCTGCCAAGACAAGTTGCTTGCCTCTGTAATATTGATTTACCAATCTCTCTATATCTTCATTTCTACCAAAGACCAATGCCTCTGCCTCATCTTTTCTTCCAGAAGCGTAAAACTCCTCATTTGCCCTGTAAACGCTTAAAAATGCTCTGCGGTAAAAAGATAGCAGCATTGGGAAAAGTTCTTCTTCTAGGCGTGTTATGGCAGCCTCAGGGGCAAAAAAACCTGTTTCTTTGTAGATAAAAAGGGTTGTATTTAAGAATCTTCTAAATACTGTATTCAATCTTCTAAATGCAAATCTTTCTAAGTTTGTGCGAGTTCTAGTCTGCCTTCTAATTTCAGAGGCTACTGATACCCTACCTCTCCTAAAAGTTCTTAGTTGTTTACTTTGAGGATAAAGGATGTCCTTTGGGGAATAAATCTTGGTCATGTTTGCCGCCTTGAAATCTGCCTGTTCTCAATGCACTGAGGTAACTGTTCACGCGAGCATATGCCCACTGATCAGGACCACTCACTCTAGGTCTTACAGAGCTTGGGTTTGTGTTATATGCACCTACCCCTCTACGAAAGACTGCTTCTAACATTCTAAGTGTTGCTCTTTTCTTAGGATTGTCTCCATACTTTTCATTGTGATCATCAACTTTTTTCTTCAATGCAGCTTTTACCTTCGCAGATACTTGCTTCTCATCTTCTACAAAAAGTTTCTCATCATTTTCATCAATGTATAGTTGCCAGTTTTCATCTATGAATTTGTCATCTGGGTCTTTTCTTCCTTCTAGTTTTTTTGTAAGTTCAAGTATTACATCTTTCATGCCTTGTTGACCAAGCTTTGGATTCACGACCCCCCATTTCATGAGTGCTACAACTCCTGCAACATTTGACATATTTGGTTCAAGCTTACCGCTTACAAACTGATTGCCATCAACTACAGAGTGTCTTGCTGCCCAAGCTTCCCTTTCTTTTATCCATTTAAGAACTGCAGGGCTTTCCGAGCCTTCTCTTGCTCTACCCCAAAGCATAAAAGCTTCATTACCTCTTATGTTGCCGCCTGCTGTCCAAATCTTTTTGCCAACACCAACTTCTTTTACATTCTTTGCAAAGTCATAATCAAATTGTGGATACTCAGAATTTCTTAAAGATATTTTTTTATTATCACCTCTGTTAGGAAAGTTTGTAAGTTCATCATTTTTAATATCTTCATATTCTTTTTCATCTTCTTCATTATCTGTAACTTCAGGTTGCGGCACTGCTTCACTTCCTATTGGCATCAATGCAGCGTTGATATAGATATCATTTCCACCATCTATAGGACTAAGACCAATAACTTCTCTAGCTTCATTTCTAGTCATGATTCCTGCGTTGACTGCCTGCGTAATATTTTCATAGGTTTTGCGTTTTCTTTCTGCAAGTGCAGGTATTGCATCTAAGTCATAGCAAAATTCTAGGTTGTCACTAAACATTGGAACTAGCCATTCATTTAAATCAGATTGAATAAGTTTTAAGTGAGGTATGATTGTTTCTTCATAAAGAGCTAATCTTGCTTCGGCTACATTGCTGTAAGTTTGTCCATCTGGCACGCCTACCAACTGACTAGGTACACCAAAACAAAGAGCAATGTCTGTTGCGCTCATGTGCTTGAGGTTTATGAAGTCCATATCTTTTGGTGATAGACCCATCTCTTTCCAATCAAAATCTCCCTCTAACAGCATTGGTCTGCCTGCGTTTCCTGATCCAACAAATCTGTTATTCAGGTCTGTAAGTAACTGTTGTCTTTGACTTTCTGTAAGATTTACTGAAAATCCTTGATCATCTTTTGGTTTGAATATGACAGCACCACTTGGTCTTGCGCCATTGTTCAGAAGGTTGATATTGTGCTTTGAAGATAAGTTGTGTTGATCAACTTCTACTGCTGCTGCTTGTAAAGGTGAACAGCCATAATAATCATCAAGTGGATTCCAAAGCTTTATGTGTTTCAATTCAGAAAAGCCAGTATCCTGATCTACTTGAAAAACATCTTGCACTCTTCCATTAACAACATATTCATAACTTGAAGGAATGGGGTTGCCGCCACCTTTAATATTTATTCTGTCTGGTCTTAGCAGATGCAGTTCTCTTGGTGCGCCTACCTCACTTCCGACTTTGAGAACATAAGCGTTTCCACCTAAAAGCAAAAACCCAAAAAGACTGTTAAAGAATTCAGAATATGATTGCAAAGGGTTTGGTCTTGCCAACAAATCAAGCAAAGGATGTTGATCTAAAACCATGTCTCCGCTTTTGACCATATAATCAACTGCACCTGCGCCTTTTGATATCTCATTTACGCAACGATAAACAATTGCGTTTTTAAGATATCCTTCTTTTGCTAAATCTTGATATTTGTAATTCTTTGCGTCCCCACTTCCAACCCCAAAATATCCAACCATGCTTGATTGTTGTTTTGTATCTTTGGTTCTAAAAATATTTTTTATGTCATCAAATAAAGCCATTAGCTAACTCTCCATTCTACAGTTCCCCTTGACTTGCTTAGTTCAGATAGACCCCATACTAAAGCATCTAGTCTGTCAGGGCTTGGTTTAAGTCTTTCGCCTGTGTAGGTAGTCATTTGTGTTTCTAGTTCTGGAAATACGCCTATATGATGCACTCTTTCTTGTTCATATAACGCTGCAACTGGTTCCGCTCTGACAAGCTTTCCTCTTGTAGCATGAACAGCTTTATAAGGAATAGTTGTATCAAGCCCACGCAATAATCTTTCCACTAGGTCACCACCATTGTTTACCTCTGCAACTATTTTATCAGCTTCCCAATCATAGAAAAGATTGATGGCTTTTCTTGCCCACTTATCCGCAGAATACTTTCCGCTCTGATCTTCTAGAACATAATACTCGTTATTTGCATCTTTTCCCACAACTATTATTCCTGTTTCATCTGAACCATCTCCTGATGTAACAGCAGGGTCAATTGCTACTATTATGTTTGTAAGCTCTTTGTCTGTATCAGAAGGCAGCCTTTGCAAGTCAATCATTGATTGTGACCACAAAGCACCCTCTACATCATCAACAACTTCTGCAAATAATTCTTGCCTACCTATTGCTGTTCCTTCATATCTTTCACGCAACATTTCTAAAGCAGATGGAGCAAGGTTTGCTTCATTTTCAAAAGTGCTGCCTTTGGTTACATAAACATCTTTTCTTTCCAAAAGATTCTTAATTATTGGTGTAGGTTTTGGCGTAGTTGTTATTACGCACTGAGGGCTTTTTCCTAAACGCAAACCAAACATCAATTGATCAAAAGTTTCAGGGTATCGCCACGCAGCCAACTCATCACACCATGCTCTATGAAATTGGGGTCCACGCAACCTATCTGGTTCTATTGCTGCGTAGCCAATTATCTTTGACCCATTTTTAAGTCGGATTTCTGCTGTGGTTTCAGAATAACTTTTTCTTCCTCTTGCCACATAGAAGCAATCATCTGGAATGATAGACAGCAAACCACTGGGACCACCAAAACAAACTCTCCTTAGATCTCCGTGAGTTGGAGCTATGACCGCAGATATTGTGTCTGGGTTTCTTAATGCGTAAAGAGCTATATCCTGTGCGCCTGTTCTGGTTTTACCCCAACCACGACCCGCTAAGATAAGCCAAATTGAAAACTGCTCACTAGGAGTTATTTGTTTTTGTCTAGCTTGTGTAAGCCAGTCAGTGTATAGCTTTAGAGTTGCCTTTTCTTCTGGACTCTGCAAATTCGTCCAAAAGTCCAAGAGCTTCTCTGAATGCTTCTGTTTCTTGCGTGCTTGCATTTACATTCATGTTTTCTGTAGGTTGACCCAATGAAAGCTTTCCTACTCTTTGTGCTTGCACTAAAGCAGATGATAGCTGTTGCAGATGTGATGACTTGATACCATCTTCATCTTCTGTTCTTGCTCGTAACTGTTGTGCAATCTGACCCATCAAACCTTTAGCAAGCTGCAATGATGTTCTATCAAAGTTGACAGCTTCTTGAACTAATTCCTTTCTTCTTTTTTGATCAAGTTCCTCAAGGTATTTATCTTGAAACCTTTTTTGTTGCATTTGCCATTCTTCTTTCTGAGCGTGCTTGTAAAGAGTTGGCTTTGCTATGTTATGGTCTGCTGCAAGTTCATCAAGAGTGTAAAGTTTCCTGCCCCCTCTTGTATCTTCTATCCCCTGCACAAATTTATTTCTTATTTCTTCCTTTACAGAAAGAGTCAGTTTTTTTGTTTTGCTTTGTTTTTTAACCATAAATTATCAGGAATTATCTGCATTCTAAGCCTAGAAATGTTAATAAGTCAAAAAAAATAGCACTTTTTGTATTAATAATGTTTGCATTTATAAACATTTAGTGTATCATATATATATTGATAACTTATTTTTATAACTTGAACGGAGATAAAATGAAAATAACTGATAGAAAGTTTGGAATAGAAATAGAGGCATTTGGTGTTTCTGCTTCTAGAGTCCAAGATGCCCTTAGAGTTGCAGGTCTTAATGCAGAAGTTGAGGGTTACAATCACATTACTAGATCACATTGGAAGATCACTTCTGATGCTAGTATCAATGGTAGGCACGCTTTTGAACTTGTTTCACCTATCCTGCAAGGACAGAATGGTTTGAGACAGTTGAAGAAAGCTTGTCAAGTTCTTAATGATTTGGGTGCGCAAGTGAATGTTTCTTGTGGACTTCATGTGCATTTAGATTCACAGGAAATGAATGTTGATGAGATATTGAGTGTTTACAATAGATACTGTGACTATACTTCTCAAATAGATCAGGTTGTTTCGCCAAGTAGAAGAGGTGAGGGAGCCAGATATGTTTCTCAAGTAAAAAGAGTTAACAGAAAGTTTCACAGCAAAAGAGGTCTTGCCAGACATCAGAACAAATACAGAAAAGTAAATCTTGTGAACATAGCTTCCAGAGGTAGCATAGAGTTCAGACAGCATCAGGGTACAACTGATTACACAAAGATTGCTAACTGGTTGAGTTTCTTGATGCAATTTGTTGAAGCTTCTAGACACACCAAAAAAATCAATTCTTCAAACAGAGTTTACAAACAGATCAGAAATGTTCTTGAAAACAATGGTTATGAAATGAACTTTGATAGAGGTTGGAATGAATGGTATTGCAGAAATAGTGGCGATAACAACAATAGCTTTTGGGTTACTAATGATGAACTGAATGCTTTTTACACAGGAGCAAGAGAATCAAGTTTATCCAAGATCGCTTTCTTGAACTGGTTGAAATCTGAAAAGAGTATTCAATTAGAAAAAGTCACTCCTAAGTATTTTGCAAAAGTGATTGTAGAAGATGCACAGGAAGATACAGGTTGGTTGATGGATGTTGACGAAGATACCATTCAATTTTTAGAACAAAGAAAACTAGATTTATCATAAGGAGGTAAAAGATGTATTTAGATTATTTGTATGGAGCATATGGGAGCAATCTCAACTTTGATCAGATGTCTTATAGATGTCCTGATGCAGAGCCAGTTGGTCACTTTATGCTAGAAGGTTGGAAGTTAGTTTTCAGAAGTGTTGCTGATATTCAGATACACAAAAACGGAAAGGTTCCAATTGGACTTTGGAGAATTACCAAAGATTGTGAGAAGGCTTTGGATATCTATGAAGGTTTTCCAACGCTTTACACAAAAAGCAAAATATGGATTCCTGCTTTGGAGTCTCATTTTGAAACTAGCAAGGTTATGATTTACACAATGGCAGATCAGACTTTGCGCCATCCACCATCAAATAGATACTTGGAATCTATTGCAAGTGGATATGATGACTTTGGGTTGGAGCATGATTTCATCAAGTATGCAGTAAAAGAAAGCTACATTGATGACAACAGGCAACACTATCTAAGATAAGTTATCTCCGTTGGGCAGGTGGGTAAGCGATTACCTGCCTGCTTTTATTTGGGGGGATACTAAACCTTGGATACCTTGCTCATGCGCCTTAGGCGGCGTTTCTCGCAGCCGAAATAGTAAAAAAAAGCCTCTTTTTAGCTAGTTTTGGCTTTTGCACATCTCAAGCAGCTTTTCTGCAGGACTATCTCCAAGAGTGTTTTTGACAAGATCAGCCTCGTCATCAGAGAACACTAAATTCAATCTATAGAAGTTTGCAGACTTAACTGCCATTGCTCTTTCTTCTTCTGTTTTTGCTTCTGCTATTTTTCTTTCAACTTCTCTTTGCGCTGTTAAAGCTTCTGGTGTCAGAGCCTTGACCATTGTTCCGTCTGCTGTTTTATGCTCTGTGCCTTGAACACTATCCTCAGAAGAATCACTATCAGTTGGGATCCAAGCTGTTCCCCATTCTTCATTAGCCATAGCTTCTGGTGCAGGGATATCATCTAGCATTCTTTGTAATTCAAGATCGTCCATCATGAGAGAATCTTGCGCCCAATCCAAAGCTCCAAGTTTTTCAAGATCACGAAGTACCTCAGATGTAAGTTCTATATCCTCTGATCCTCTTGCTCTGTTGTGTCTGAGTGTTGCTATCCTTGCTTGTTCGTATGTCATTGGAGTCACGACCACAGGTATTTCGTCATAGCCAAGTTCTTTGGAACATCGCCATCTATGCTCTCCGTCAACTATGCGAAACATTCCTTCCTGATCTTCATGCTTTACACAGACTATTGGTTGAGTAAAACCATCTTCTGACATTGATCTTTTCAAAAGTTCAAACTCATCTTCTGATTGCCTGTTCGGATTGTAGGTGTTTGGAACGATTTGATCATGGGTCACATATTGAACATTAAGCGCCTCAAGAACCTTGTTCTTTTTTTCTACCTCTGCCTTTCCTTTTGTTTTAGCCATTTTTTACCTCTGTATTTTAGCTTTGTTTATCACTGGATACATGAACCAATATTTGTAATCTTCATGATACAGATATCGGCAAGTGTAAGTCGTGCCTTCATTATTCGTATAATCTTCATCTACTCCTTGTGCTTTTATCTTTTCATAAAGCACACCAAACAAAAGAGGATTGTCCAAATTCCTGATATACCAATGTGGCGCAGTTTGCGCATATGATTTTGCCCATCGCCACATTTGATCTTCCAATAAATCATCTAAAGAAATCTTATCTAAAATGTCGGCTTTCCGCCCCAATATCCTGCTCCTTTTCTAAAAAATTCTGGCTCCATATATGGAAGCTTATTACATTTTAAACTAAAAGGATCACCATTCCATAATGTGTAAGCAAGTTTTTTCCATGACCCAAGAGGGTTTGCTCTTATTGAACTTACCTGTGGAAAATCTTCATTAGGACATTGCTTTTTAAATTTCTTCAATTCTGAATCCATAATCTTTTTTGCTCGCTCTGCAATCCAGTCTGGTGCTTCTTCAAGACACTCTCTTTTGAAACATTCTTCCCATGTCTCCCCTGATCTTCTCATGGGTTCACAAGACATTCTTCCAAACTGCGCTGCCGTTCTGATTCCATCAAGCCTATGACAAACTTTATCAAACCATCTGGGAAAGGCTTTCTGACCAAGCTGCAAATCTGGAATGCCTGCCTGTGTCATGGTCAAAGGGGCTACTCTGAGTTTGTTTTTGGAACGACCATGCTTAACCATAACATCGTAGCAATGATTGTAATCCCATTTGAAATCTTGTATTGCTTTCCAAACATCGCCATCTGTCCAGTCATAGATTGGTCGGATGTATTTTACTCCTTCTTTATTTTTGCCTGTGATATGTCCCTTTGAAGAAAATAATCCCATTCTTCTGTTTGGACTTTCTTGAACTCTCAAACCAATACAAGCCATGATGTCTTTTCCTTCTTCTGTCGGAAACCTTTCTTTTGTCACTAAAGCATTGATATTTTGCTCATCAATTTTGTAAGCATAATCTGGCGGTTGTCTTACCCATTCTTCTCTTGGAATGTTTTCATCAAAAATCCACCAATAAGGATTTTCTCTATTGAATACATTCACTACTGGTTGTCCTGCATAGACATGATGGAAGTTTATCTCTGATCTTGCGGCAACTCTTTCAAGATATTCATAGGTGTTTGGAAATAATATTTCTTCATCTCTATGTATAACATTGACAGGCAATCTTCCTGCCATATCCGCTGCCATGACAGCTAACTCCATACAGATAGTGCTATCTTTGCCGCCACTTTGTGAAACAACGACTGTGTGTCCTTGCTCATATACCTCTACCAATCTGCTAAGAGCAGCATCAAAGACATTCATTTGTAAATTAAGTTTCATTTTCTACTCTCCTACTTGTAAAAAGAATTAAATATTTAGATTCATCTAAATCCATAACGGAATCTTGAATGTACTCATATATGACTTTTTCTTCATCAAGCTTATTCAAACTTTCATAAGAAAAACCATGCAAGAATGTTGCCATAGGTTGATCTGAGTTCTCTCTTCTGTTCTTGAAATAAAATGCCATCACATCTTTACTGCCTTGATGAAAAACAATATCTGATGTTTTGCCATTGTGTATTTTTCTGCTTTCTAATTTATTTGGAATTGTGCAAAGTAATTTTGCTGCTTTGTGTCCTTTTACATTATCAAGAATATCTTTTGAAACCTTAAGCCAATCAAGACCAAAATAATCATACATACCAAACAAAGATACGATTATATTTGGACGAGTTTTTACAAAGAAATGTTTATGATTTTTTTCATCCATAATATCGCCACAAATAA
>VMHT01067363.1_pt1 | contig 12364 bp, 6 predicted proteins | sample 4693611 | NCBI WGS metagenome assembly VMHT01 (sample SAMN12280063, study PRJNA550983) | marine metagenome | isolation source: seawater sampled from same location over 5 years 0.02-0.2 micron viral filtrate | place: USA: collected off the coast of southern California halfway between the port... ...
CCTCGTCATGGCCTTCAGAATCAGCTTCAATTTTATTCAAAACGTTTGCTAGTAAAGATGTAGATTTTATATCTGTTTTTAACCACCTCTCATCATCTTTAAGTAAAGCAGAAATTCCTTTGTGTTGATCTGATGGATCATCAATTTTAATGGATGTTATAAAGACTGTTGGCCTTAAATTTTCTTCAGGAAGATGATTTCTAATTAATTGAACACCTCTGGAAATTTGAACGTATATTGCTTGAAAAGGAGCATCATTTACATTTGCAATTTTATTAATTTCATTCTCTAAGTTTTTCTCTTTAAAATCTGGAATTAGTTTTATGGAAGCTAGACTCTGCTTTAATCTGGCAAGATGATCTTCAAGAAAAATACACCTCCCATCTATACAAAGGATCATTTCATAAACAGCATCCCCAAATATAAAGCCCCTATCAAAGGGCGATATAAAAAGTTTATGAGATTCTTTTACCTCAAAATTTAAAGACGAGAAAGACATTAAGTAGTTTCATCTTGCATGAAAAAACTGTAAACAGAGAAAATTAAGTTATCCCATAATGCTGAAATAAAACTTTTTTTCTTTACGTCTGTTATGGCTACTAAATCGTAAGACTGAATTCTTTCACCGTTAGATAACAAAATTAACTCATCGAGTTTCTGGTCTTTAGATATTGGCGCTCTTACTCCCAAGCTGCTTGGCAAATCTAATTCAAGATTTTTAAATTTATTTCTTTGTAGAGTAATTTTTAAATCCGATTCTAAACCTAGTGAGACTTTTTCGTCGATACCAGCCCAAACATCGACGGCTGTTAATGGCTCGTAAGCTTTCACGATTGTTTTTGTCTGGTAAAACCTAAATGCATAGTCCAGCAATCTTCTTGTATCTCTTATTCTTGTCTTTTCAGATGCACTTTTCAAAACAATGCTTACAAACCTTGTTTCTCCTCTGATAGCAGAACCAGCTAGACAATAACCTGAGTCATTTGTATGCCCAGTTTTAATCCCATCAATGGAATCATCTTGCCAGAGTAAGCTATTTCTATTCAATTGTCTTATATCATCAAAAGTAAATTCTTTTTCTCTATATAAAGAATAGTGCTCTGGAAAATTGTTTATCATGTTGATACTTAATTTTGCTAAATCTCTAGCGGTTGAGTAATGGTTTACATCAGGCAATCCTGTAGGATTTACAAAATTTGAATCTAGCATACCTAATTCAGAAGCATACTCATTCATCAAGACAGCAAAATCACCTTGAGTACCAGCAATATGTTCAGCTAAAGCACAGCTTGCATCATTACCAGATTGAATAATCATTCCTTTAAGTAAATCATCAACAGAAACTTTTTTTCCTTCCTGGATAAACATTCTTGAACCCTCCATTCGCCAACAAATTTCAGAAATCAAAACTTGGTCTTCTTTTGATATGAAGCCTTTCTCAATCTGATCCGCAACCACATAGCCTGTCATAATTTTTGTTAAGCTGGCCAAACCAGATGGCAGATCTGCATTTTGCTCTGAAATAATTTCATTGGTATGAGCCTCAATTAAAATATAACTTTTTGCATTAACCTCAGGAGGATCTGGTATCAAAGTCTGGGATGATATATTTGAAATTGAAAGTAGAAAAAAGATAAGTAATATTCTCAAATCAAACCTCATTTAAAGTGAAAGCTAACTCTTTGCTTAATAAAAATACCGCAATAATATAAAAAGAGCTTTTATTATATCTTGATAAGACCTTCAGGTTCTCGCCGCCTATCCAATAAGACTTGTCACTAACAGAGACTTGTAAGTATGTTTCACTTTTCAGATCATCAAATTCGACCTGATTTTTAGGCTTTAATTCAAGGTATTTGTTCTTTTTCATTTTCCAAATTGTTGAAATAGGATTTTGCTTGTCAACTAGGTTTGCTTCTACAGCAATATTTGCATCCTTTTGCCAACCATTTCTCTTTAAATAATTGGCAACACTTCCGATGGCATCTACTGGATTATTAATAATATCTCTTACACCGTCATCATCAAAATCTATAGCGAGCCTCCTATAAGAATCAGGTAAAAATTGTCCATAGCCCATGGCTCCAGCGTAAGAACCGTTTAATTTAAGAGGATCAAAATTTTCTTCCCTTGAAAGTAATAAAAAATTCTCTAACTGGACCTTAAAGAATTTCGATCTCCTAGGATAATCAAAACTTAAAGTGGCGAGAGAATCAATCACTCTAGTGCTTCCTTTTATGGAACCATAACTTGATTCAATGCCAATTATCGAAGCTATGATTTCTTTTGGAACGCCAAATTCTTTTTCTGCGGCAATAAAATGTGTCATGTATTTACTTAAGAATTTTTGACCATTTTCAATCCTCATTGGCGAAACGAGTCTTTTTCGGTATTTATCCCAAGAAAAAGTTTTTTCTGCAGGCCTGTTCATAAGATCTATGATCTTTTGCTGCTTGTTGGCCCTTGAAAAAATTGAAACTAAATAGTTTTGATCAAAATCATATTTTTGGTGCATCTCTTTGATAAAACTTTTTACATCGTTATGAGAAGAATAATCAGCAAAGCATAGTGGTGTAAGAAACATAATCAAAAATATTATTATTTTCATGTTGCCCTCCTGAAAGACAAAATAATTCCGATCATGATCATGTTAATGATTAATGCTGTCCCGCCTTGGCTCAAGAAAGGAAGTGGCATGCCGACGACTGGTAAAATTCCAACAACCATAGCAGTATTGAATGCGACATAAGTTAAAAGAAGAAAGATAAATGTGCCGGCTACTAGTTTTACAAAAAGAAAGTTTGAGTTTTTTGCAATCATAACTAATCTATAAGCTAATAATAAGTATACCAAGAACAGTCCCATTACTCCGAATAATCCAAATTCTTCAGCCACAACAGCGAAAATAAAATCTGTATGACTTTCAGGTACAAAATTTAATTGGCTTTGAGTTCCTTGTAGAAATCCTTTACCAAAAAGACTTCCTGAGCCAACAGCTATTTGTGATTGGATAATATTCCATCCTGTACCTAATGGATCTGAATTAGGATCAATAAAAGTGAGTACTCTTTGTTTTTGATAATCCAGTAAATTCATCCAGATAAAAGGCGTCGAAAATAAAATAGTAGCTATTCCAATAATTTGATAACTGACTGGAAATCCGGATATTAAAACTGGAAGAATGCCCGAAATCAAAACCATAATCGCAGTTCCTAAATCAGGTTGAATAAAAACTAAATAAAAGGAGAAAAAACTCACTCCAATAACTATCATCCAATCTCTAAAGACTATTCTTGGGTTTCTGGAAAGAAAAGCTGCTGCACTTATTGTCAAAACACAACGCATGAGCTCAGAAGGCTGAAAACCAAAAATTCCCAAATCAATCCATCTTCTTGTGGCTGCATCAGAAGGGATTACAAGAACTACCAGTAAAAAAAATATTCCTATCCAAAATATATTCAAGTAAATGGGCAACAACCTCTGATAATCGCTGAAAGATAAATAGATCATAAAGACAATTCCGATCACTGCAAAAATACCTTGTCTCAAAACCATCTCCACAGAGCCAGAAGCACTGTAAATCATCATTAATCCAAAACTAACTAAAGAAATGATTAAGAAAAGAACTAACCAATCTTGATTAAGCCACCTATTTGGCTTGATCATTCTAGAAGATAAAGAAAATTCTAAAGGGTTTCTACTCATTCTTAGTTAAATAAAAATCAAAACCTGCTTTCGCGATTGGAGCCGCTACCCTGCTTCCAGATTCTCCATTTTCAATGATAACCAATATAAGAAGTTCTGGATCAGGGACAGGAGCATAACCAACGAATAAAGCATGGTCTCTGAAGAATGGATTTTCTCTAATATCTTCATATTCTTTATCTTCATAACTTTTGATTTGGGCTGTACCGGTCTTACCTGCAATCACATACCTAGTGTCCTTTATGTTATTTGCAGTGCCATTTGGAGCATTAATGACTTCGATCATTGATTTTTCAATTTTTTCCCAATTAGTATCATCTTTAAGGTTAATTATTCCTAAAGACTCTAATTCTGTGGGTGATTCATCAATTTCTTCTACGAGACGAGGTTTAATTATCTCGCCTCTATTGGCTATTACCGCTATAGCCTGTGAAATTTGTATGGGGGTGGAAAGCATGTAACCTTGACCAATGCCTAAGTTAATGCTGTCTCCTTTGAACCAAAACTCTCCTATGTAGCCTAACTTCCATTTTTCGTTAGGGACAAGTCCATTTGATTCTTCCGCATCAATATTGGTCTTATCACCAAAACCAAATTTATTCAGAAAAGGTTCTAACCTTTTTATCGTAAGATCATAGGCTGTAGAATAAAAATAAACATCCGAAGATTCCACGATCGCTTTTTCTAGATCAACCTTGCCATGACCATCTTCCTTCCAACCAGTGTAGGGTCGAGGATCACCTTCAACATAAAATTCTCCATTATCTTGAATTATAGTATTCCAATCGACTATTCCCTCATCAAGAGCTGCTAAACCAAGGATTGGTTTTATAGTTGATGCAGGCGGATAATTACCCATAGTTGCCCTGTTGAATAAAGGCCCTTCATCATCACTGAAGATAGATTCGATTTCAGCTAAAGAACTACTTGAGTTAAAAATATTTGGATCGTAAGCAGGCGAACTTATTAATGCCTTAATCAACCCTGACTTAGGTTCTAAAGCTACGAGAGCACCTTTTTGCCCCTCAAAAAAAGGAATTAAAAAGTTTTGGAGATCAAGGTCGATAGATAGTTTTAAGTCTTTCCCGCTTTCAGCATTATCTTCAGATAGAACCCGAACAAACTTACCAGACACATCTTTTTCCTCAATTCTCGTACCTACTATGCCACTTAATTGATCATTATAAGTTTTCTCTATCCCAGAAATTCCAATTTGATTACCTGAAATAAAGTTTGAACTTTTATTAATATCATTTGACTCGGAATATCCCATATAACCTAGAACATGAGCTAATGATTTCTTATTTACTACAGATCTGACTAAGCCAGTTTCTACGCTAAATCCCTTAAATTTTTCACTTGAAACGCTAAATAAGGCTATCTGCTCATCATTCAATGAATTAGCTAGGGTGATTGGTTGAAAAGGATACCTAGGTTTTTTTATTTGTTTTTCATAGATATCTAACAAAAAAGACTTTTCTAAATTCAAAAGGTCGGCAATCTCTTTAATTTTTTTTAAGGAATCAATTGATCTTTCAGGAACCAGATTCAACTGTGATGAGGCATTATTTTCAACTAATAACTTATCGTGTGTATCGTATATTAGTCCTCTCGTAGGATAGATTGTTCTAGATACGATTCTATTGTTCTCTGACTGAGTCTCATATTTTTTTCCATTTATAACTGTCAAATTAATTGTTTGTAGCAAAACTACCAACATAATAAAAATAGGTAATATTAAATACATTATGAGCTTGCGGGACTCAGAGTCTTGTTTACCCGAAAAAAACTTTTTCATTTTCATTGCTACAGTAAATCAGGGTCCCAGAGACTCTCTAGATCATAAAGTTCTCTGGCAGATTTAGACATTATGTTGACTACAATATCTCCTAAATCTAATAACACCCATTCGCTTGAACCTTTTCCTTCCACTGAGATAATTGGGATGGATTTTTCCTTAAGGTTCTCTTGAATTTTGTCTGAAATAGCAGACATATGTCTAGAGGAAGTGCCAGAAGTTATGATCATGATATCTGTGAAACTACTTATATCTTTTAAAGACAATATTTTAGTATCTATTGCCTTTAATTCTTCCAAAGAATTCATGATTAAATTATGAGAAGTTTTAGTCATGTTTATTATAGATCTTTTGCTCTTGTAAATACTTCAACACATCATCGTCAAGACCCTCCGCCAAAACACTTTGATTATCTATATTCTCCCTAATATGAGTTGACGAAGCTGGATTTGGTTTAATTTTAATAAAATAAATTTTTCCTTTTTTAAAATTTTTATCTCCATAGGTATTTTCAATATAATCTTGATGGAGTTCAATTGCCTTTGAAGTTAGATCATAATCTAAGCCAGGCCTATTCATAACTAATATTGACGTCATTTTTATAATGTGTAGGTAGTTTTTCCAAAGGTGAAAACTTTGAAATGAATCCTCTCCAATTATTAATAAAAAATGCTTTTTCGAAAAAGCATTTTTTATTAATAATTGGAGAGGATTCATTTCAAAGTTTTCACCTTTGGAAAAACTACCTACACATTATAAAAATGACGTCAATATTAGTTATGAATAGGCCTGGCTTAGATTATGATCTAACTTCAAAGGCAATTGAACTCCATCAAGATTATATTGAAAATACCTATGGAGATAAAAATTTTAAAAAAGGAAAAATTTATTTTATTAAAATTAAACCAAATCCAGCTTCGTCAACTCATATTAGGGAGAATATAGATAATCAAAGTGTTTTGGCGGAGGGTCTTGACGATGATGTGTTGAAGTATTTACAAGAGCAAAAGATCTATAATAAACATGACTAAAACTTCTCATAATTTAATCATGAATTCTTTGGAAGAATTAAAGGCAATAGATACTAAAATATTGTCTTTAAAAGATATAAGTAGTTTCACAGATATCATGATCATAACTTCTGGCACTTCCTCTAGACATATGTCTGCTATTTCAGACAAAATTCAAGAGAACCTTAAGGAAAAATCCATCCCAATTATCTCAGTGGAAGGAAAAGGTTCAAGCGAATGGGTGTTATTAGATTTAGGAGATATTGTAGTCAACATAATGTCTAAATCTGCCAGAGAACTTTATGATCTAGAGAGTCTCTGGGACCCTGATTTACTGTAGCAATGAAAATGAAAAAGTTTTTTTCGGGTAAACAAGACTCTGAGTCCCGCAAGCTCATAATGTATTTAATATTACCTATTTTTATTATGTTGGTAGTTTTGCTACAAACAATTAATTTGACAGTTATAAATGGAAAAAAATATGAGACTCAGTCAGAGAACAATAGAATCGTATCTAGAACAATCTATCCTACGAGAGGACTAATATACGATACACACGATAAGTTATTAGTTGAAAATAATGCCTCATCACAGTTGAATCTGGTTCCTGAAAGATCAATTGATTCCTTAAAAAAAATTAAAGAGATTGCCGACCTTTTGAATTTAGAAAAGTCTTTTTTGTTAGATATCTATGAAAAACAAATAAAAAAACCTAGGTATCCTTTTCAACCAATCACCCTAGCTAATTCATTGAATGATGAGCAGATAGCCTTATTTAGCGTTTCAAGTGAAAAATTTAAGGGATTTAGCGTAGAAACTGGCTTAGTCAGATCTGTAGTAAATAAGAAATCATTAGCTCATGTTCTAGGTTATATGGGATATTCCGAGTCAAATGATATTAATAAAAGTTCAAACTTTATTTCAGGTAATCAAATTGGAATTTCTGGGATAGAGAAAACTTATAATGATCAATTAAGTGGCATAGTAGGTACGAGAATTGAGGAAAAAGATGTGTCTGGTAAGTTTGTTCGGGTTCTATCTGAAGATAATGCTGAAAGCGGGAAAGACTTAAAACTATCTATCGACCTTGATCTCCAAAACTTTTTAATTCCTTTTTTTGAGGGGCAAAAAGGTGCTCTCGTAGCTTTAGAACCTAAGTCAGGGTTGATTAAGGCATTAATAAGTTCGCCTGCTTACGATCCAAATATTTTTAACTCAAGTAGTTCTTTAGCTGAAATCGAATCTATCTTCAGTGATGATGAAGGGCCTTTATTCAACAGGGCAACTATGGGTAATTATCCGCCTGCATCAACTATAAAACCAATCCTTGGTTTAGCAGCTCTTGATGAGGGAATAGTCGATTGGAATACTATAATTCAAGATAATGGAGAATTTTATGTTGAAGGTGATCCTCGACCCTACACTGGTTGGAAGGAAGATGGTCATGGCAAGGTTGATCTAGAAAAAGCGATCGTGGAATCTTCGGATGTTTATTTTTATTCTACAGCCTATGATCTTACGATAAAAAGGTTAGAACCTTTTCTGAATAAATTTGGTTTTGGTGATAAGACCAATATTGATGCGGAAGAATCAAATGGACTTGTCCCTAACGAAAAATGGAAGTTAGGCTACATAGGAGAGTTTTGGTTCAAAGGAGACAGCATTAACTTAGGCATTGGTCAAGGTTACATGCTTTCCACCCCCATACAAATTTCACAGGCTATAGCGGTAATAGCCAATAGAGGCGAGATAATTAAACCTCGTCTCGTAGAAGAAATTGATGAATCACCCACAGAATTAGAGTCTTTAGGAATAATTAACCTTAAAGATGATACTAATTGGGAAAAAATTGAAAAATCAATGATCGAAGTCATTAATGCTCCAAATGGCACTGCAAATAACATAAAGGACACTAGGTATGTGATTGCAGGTAAGACCGGTACAGCCCAAATCAAAAGTTATGAAGATAAAGAATATGAAGATATTAGAGAAAATCCATTCTTCAGAGACCATGCTTTATTCGTTGGTTATGCTCCTGTCCCTGATCCAGAACTTCTTATATTGGTTATCATTGAAAATGGAGAATCTGGAAGCAGGGTAGCGGCTCCAATCGCGAAAGCAGGTTTTGATTTTTATTTAACTAAGAATGAGTAGAAACCCTTTAGAATTTTCTTTATCTTCTAGAATGATCAAGCCAAATAGGTGGCTTAATCAAGATTGGTTAGTTCTTTTCTTAATCATTTCTTTAGTTAGTTTTGGATTAATGATGATTTACAGTGCTTCTGGCTCTGTGGAGATGGTTTTGAGACAAGGTATTTTTGCAGTGATCGGAATTGTCTTTATGATCTATTTATCTTTCAGCGATTATCAGAGGTTGTTGCCCATTTACTTGAATATATTTTGGATAGGAATATTTTTTTTACTGGTAGTTCTTGTAATCCCTTCTGATGCAGCCACAAGAAGATGGATTGATTTGGGAATTTTTGGTTTTCAGCCTTCTGAGCTCATGCGTTGTGTTTTGACAATAAGTGCAGCAGCTTTTCTTTCCAGAAACCCAAGAATAGTCTTTAGAGATTGGATGATAGTTATTGGAGTGAGTTTTTTCTCCTTTTATTTAGTTTTTATTCAACCTGATTTAGGAACTGCGATTATGGTTTTGATTTCGGGCATTCTTCCAGTTTTAATATCCGGATTTCCAGTCAGTTATCAAATTATTGGAATAGCTACTATTTTATTTTCGACGCCTTTTATCTGGATGAATTTACTGGATTATCAAAAACAAAGAGTACTCACTTTTATTGATCCTAATTCAGATCCATTAGGTACAGGATGGAATATTATCCAATCACAAATAGCTGTTGGCTCAGGAAGTCTTTTTGGTAAAGGATTTCTACAAGGAACTCAAAGCCAATTAAATTTTGTACCTGAAAGTCATACAGATTTTATTTTCGCTGTTGTGGCTGAAGAATTTGGATTATTCGGAGTAATGGGACTGTTCTTGGTATACTTATTATTAGCTTATAGATTAGTTATGATTGCAAAAAACTCAAACTTTCTTTTTGTAAAACTAGTAGCCGGCACATTTATCTTTCTTCTTTTAACTTATGTCGCATTCAATACTGCTATGGTTGTTGGAATTTTACCAGTCGTCGGCATGCCACTTCCTTTCTTGAGCCAAGGCGGGACAGCATTAATCATTAACATGATCATGATCGGAATTATTTTGTCTTTCAGGAGGGCAACATGAAAATAATAATATTTTTGATTATGTTTCTTACACCACTATGCTTTGCTGATTATTCTTCTCATAACGATGTAAAAAGTTTTATCAAAGAGATGCACCAAAAATATGATTTTGATCAAAACTATTTAGTTTCAATTTTTTCAAGGGCCAACAAGCAGCAAAAGATCATAGATCTTATGAACAGGCCTGCAGAAAAAACTTTTTCTTGGGATAAATACCGAAAAAGACTCGTTTCGCCAATGAGGATTGAAAATGGTCAAAAATTCTTAAGTAAATACATGACACATTTTATTGCCGCAGAAAAAGAATTTGGCGTTCCAAAAGAAATCATAGCTTCGATAATTGGCATTGAATCAAGTTATGGTTCCATAAAAGGAAGCACTAGAGTGATTGATTCTCTCGCCACTTTAAGTTTTGATTATCCTAGGAGATCGAAATTCTTTAAGGTCCAGTTAGAGAATTTTTTATTACTTTCAAGGGAAGAAAATTTTGATCCTCTTAAATTAAACGGTTCTTACGCTGGAGCCATGGGCTATGGACAATTTTTACCTGATTCTTATAGGAGGCTCGCTATAGATTTTGATGATGACGGTGTAAGAGATATTATTAATAATCCAGTAGATGCCATCGGAAGTGTTGCCAATTATTTAAAGAGAAATGGTTGGCAAAAGGATGCAAATATTGCTGTAGAAGCAAACCTAGTTGACAAGCAAAATCCTATTTCAACAATTTGGAAAATGAAAAAGAACAAATACCTTGAATTAAAGCCTAAAAATCAGGTCGAATTTGATGATCTGAAAAGTGAAACATACTTACAAGTCTCTGTTAGTGACAAGTCTTATTGGATAGGCGGCGAGAACCTGAAGGTCTTATCAAGATATAATAAAAGCTCTTTTTATATTATTGCGGTATTTTTATTAAGCAAAGAGTTAGCTTTCACTTTAAATGAGGTTTGATTTGAGAATATTACTTATCTTTTTTCTACTTTCAATTTCAAATATATCATCCCAGACTTTGATACCAGATCCTCCTGAGGTTAATGCAAAAAGTTATATTTTAATTGAGGCTCATACCAATGAAATTATTTCAGAGCAAAATGCAGATCTGCCATCTGGTTTGGCCAGCTTAACAAAAATTATGACAGGCTATGTGGTTGCGGATCAGATTGAGAAAGGCTTCATATCAAAAGAAGACCAAGTTTTGATTTCTGAAATTTGTTGGCGAATGGAGGGTTCAAGAATGTTTATCCAGGAAGGAAAAAAAGTTTCTGTTGATGATTTACTTAAAGGAATGATTATTCAATCTGGTAATGATGCAAGCTGTGCTTTAGCTGAACATATTGCTGGTACTCAAGGTGATTTTGCTGTCTTGATGAATGAGTATGCTTCTGAATTAGGTATGCTAGATTCAAATTTTGTAAATCCTACAGGATTGCCTGATGTAAACCATTACTCAACCGCTAGAGATTTAGCAAAATTAAGTATCAACATGATAAACAATTTTCCAGAGCACTATTCTTTATATAGAGAAAAAGAATTTACTTTTGATGATATAAGACAATTGAATAGAAATAGCTTACTCTGGCAAGATGATTCCATTGATGGGATTAAAACTGGGCATACAAATGACTCAGGTTATTGTCTAGCTGGTTCTGCTATCAGAGGAGAAACAAGGTTTGTAAGCATTGTTTTGAAAAGTGCATCTGAAAAGACAAGAATAAGAGATACAAGAAGATTGCTGGACTATGCATTTAGGTTTTACCAGACAAAAACAATCGTGAAAGCTTACGAGCCATTAACAGCCGTCGATGTTTGGGCTGGTATCGACGAAAAAGTCTCACTAGGTTTAGAATCGGATTTAAAAATTACTCTACAAAGAAATAAATTTAAAAATCTTGAATTAGATTTGCCAAGCAGCTTGGGAGTAAGAGCGCCAATATCTAAAGACCAGAAACTCGATGAGTTAATTTTGTTATCTAACGGTGAAAGAATTCAGTCTTACGATTTAGTAGCCATAACAGACGTAAAGAAAAAAAGTTTTATTTCAGCATTATGGGATAACTTAATTTTCTCTGTTTACAGTTTTTTCATGCAAGATGAAACTACTTAATGTCTTTCTCGTCTTTAAATTTTGAGGTAAAAGAATCTCATAAACTTTTTATATCGCCCTTTGATAGGGGCTTTATATTTGGGGATGCTGTTTATGAAATGATCCTTTGTATAGATGGGAGGTGTATTTTTCTTGAAGATCATCTTGCCAGATTAAAGCAGAGTCTAGCTTCCATAAAACTAATTCCAGATTTTAAAGAGAAAAACTTAGAGAATGAAATTAATAAAATTGCAAATGTAAATGATGCTCCTTTTCAAGCAATATACGTTCAAATTTCCAGAGGTGTTCAATTAATTAGAAATCATCTTCCTGAAGAAAATTTAAGGCCAACAGTCTTTATAACATCCATTAAAATTGATGATCCATCAGATCAACACAAAGGAATTTCTGCTTTACTTAAAGATGATGAGAGGTGGTTAAAAACAGATATAAAATCTACATCTTTACTAGCAAACGTTTTGAATAAAATTGAAGCTGATTCTGAAGGCCATGACGAGG
>VMHT01107715.1_pt1 | contig 12364 bp, 17 predicted proteins | sample 4693611 | NCBI WGS metagenome assembly VMHT01 (sample SAMN12280063, study PRJNA550983) | marine metagenome | isolation source: seawater sampled from same location over 5 years 0.02-0.2 micron viral filtrate | place: USA: collected off the coast of southern California halfway between the port... ...
AAGAGTGGAAGGATGTGTTTGACAAGAGCATTGTGATGGGTCTCCGAGCGGGACATTCTCTCCAAGAGCAAATCGCTTTCAACACGGAACAACTGAACCTGATGGAGAAGTCCCTCTTCGCCTTGGGAAAGTCCGCTGGCGACGGCGTCATCAACAAATCACGTTGGGAAGGCGGAATGGAGAAGGAGTTTATCGCCAAGTGTCGCGCTGGCGGTCTCAACCTTGATGACGTCGCGGAGGGACTATGCCTCTGGTTTATGAACGTCCATTTGCTCATCAAGACCAAAACAATCAAAGACGACAATATGAATGGTTGGATTTTGATGTGTGGCACACCCGACGATTTCAAATTCTTGTCCTGAATTGGTCTTTAAAGAATGTTAGGGTTCGCGATGAAGGTGTCCGTGGTGGAGAAGTATGCAGTATAAGAATTCACTCGCTAGTTAATTACTCAAATTTGATTTCCCTGTAGTGAGAAAGTCATCATAACAAACGAACAAAGATGAGTCTCACAACGCAACAGCAAGAGGCATGGAAAGATAACAGAGACCATCTTTCAAAACTCAATATAGAAATCGTCAGTCCTTCCGATAACGGCACCACAGGACTGGGATGGAAGACAACTGACCTCGTTAAATTCTTGGATAAATTCGGTAAAGAGGAGAACTGCCATGGATCTACTTGTATAGGTCTCAAGGCTCTTCAGGAGTTAAGTGAATATGTTATTCATTACAATACCTCGTGCGGTGGGATGGATTATAAGGGACATCTTATTAACGTGTGGGTTAGGGACAATGAAAAATTGTTCCTTCAGAGCGGACATATGAGTGAAGACGATTATCATCGCCTCCATGACGACGCACACGTGTATGTCAATTCTTACAGAGGGTTCTGTAATTACAAAACTAGCGAGGGAAGAGATTATCTGAAGAACGAATGCTGTGGTTATGAGGAAGCGGGGAAGTATAACGATGGAATGGAGTTCTTCTGGATGGGAGAATATTAGATCGCTGTCATCAATTAATTAATTTGAGAATAAATGTATTATACTTATCAATCATCATCTTTTTTGTCTATTGTTCTCTTTTCATATGTAGAAAACATCTTGTCTAGGCGGTGGCTTAATCCAGCAAAACTGAAATTCTTGCTGAATTTTTGATGATGAATTAGATGGAGACGGCGACTTTCATTAAACCATGCATATCTTTCTAATGGAGATTTTTTAAGATGTATCTGTGTATGTATGAAATCACTCACTAAAGTTAGACATACTAATTCAGCGGTGAGTATTTTAAAGGTTGTCGGTGAAACTAAAAGATAAAGGACGTAAAAGAGTATTAATGTAGGAGGAATGAATGCAATTACTCCTTCTCCTCTACCTCTATACACATCGGAAAGTAAATCCGTGTTAGGATATACTATATGATGTTGTCTGTGTAATTTATAGATGTAATTATACTTGTGAGGATAATGTCCTATTCTATGAAAAAAGTATTCAGTTAAATTATACAAATACCAGCCTGATATTAGTGTGATTATCATTAGTTTAATATATGAAAAAAACAAAATCCTTTAAGTATTATGAGTATTGATTTGATTGTTTGTGCCGCAATTCAAAAAGATTATAGTCTTCTCGGCAAAAGCATTAATTCAGTGAAAGATGTTCCGAGAAAAAGAAATTACATTCTCTTTGATGGATCACCTGAAAAGGTCTCACCAGAAAGAAAGGATTTTTTTGTCAAACAACAGGAACAATTCAAGGAATATTATCCTAATTTTGAAGTTATTTCAAGAACAGAGAATATGTATTTCAGATACAATCTTGAAAAGTTTGTCAGAGAACGTTATGATGACTTATCGGAATATTTATTGATTCTTCAAGATGACGTGGAAATGCAGGGGTTAATAGATACTCAACTCGTCATCAATAAGATGAGGACTACTGATGATTGCAGGATTGTTTTTTTTGGAGAGAATAGAAAAAGACCAGCTCACTGGTTTGAACTAATTGATGATAGTGATGCGTTGATTGATAAATTACATGGGTGGTCGGAGCGTGTATTCGTCATTAAAAAAGAACATCTGATTGATGTCTTTGATTATCTCCGTGGTCCGCAGGGGGCGAACGGCGGTTTCCGAACTATGCGTGGCGGAAAGAATGGAAAGTTTATTGAGTTTTATTACTATAATAAGATGCAACAACAGAGTTGGGATTATCTTCCAGATTTTAAGAGATTAGAATACTGGGAAATATGGGGTTGTTATGCTTGGAAGAATTTATATCACAAGCATCTTGTCGCTAAAAGGTAAATTAATTAATCCTCCTCAATCACTGAAAGTTCATATTCTAACCATTCAAAGTCGGCTTCCTGATCCCCATCGGCGTTTTCGCATAATTCATAATCTGTATCTTGAAAGGACACATAGTTCCCATCGGGACAGGAGACGAGTTTCTTTCCCACTTGGAGAGCATCAACAATCTGACCTCCGTGGCGGATATAGTATCCTAACTTATCATTAGCAATCTTCTTAATGACCCAATCCTCAAATCCGTTAGGACTAACCCCATCACCTCCACCAGATATATTAATAACATACTCGTTGTCTTTCTTGTGTGCCCCATAACCCCAGACCCACTCGCTATCCTCTTTCTCATACTTTGACAACTCGTCATACGTCCGTGTTTCAACATTATAGGACAAATCACGTTCGGTGTGGTCGCTGTAAATCTCATCAAAGATTTCTTTGATTAGTTGTTGATTATCAGAATATAGGTTGAGATATTCACACTCGTCGTTCGCGTCGTTGTGCCCGCCTCGGCTCAAGTATTCGTCTCTCCAAGTATGAAATTGCGTCTCCAAGTATGCCTGCTCCAAGTCCTTCTTGCCTTGTTCTTTGAGTTCTTCAATCTTCTTTAGGAGTTCTTGTTCCAAATCTTGATATCCTTTAATCTCCGTCTTCATCTTTCCATAGTCGTCGCAGAGACGAACGATAAATTCGTCCTTCGTGGGTCGGTTCTCGGGATCGGGATACATCTTGGAAGGACAGGCGGATGGAGGGACGAATTTATAAAACTCAATCTGTTCTTGGTGTTCCTCTTTGAGTTTCTTAATCTCCTCCTCAAGATGAATCACATATTTTACTACATTCCCATCGCAATCATCAGGAGCAGCCCATTCATCAAATCCTTTTGTCTTATTCATCAAATCATCAACTAATTTCTTACACGATATAGCATCTTTCATCAATTCGTTGAGTTCCTCAACCATCTCAACGAGTTGTTTCTTTGTGTTTTTCATACTCATCTTTTATTCGTTGTTAATATAGTGTTTTTTCACTACACGGAAATCAAATTTAAGTTAATTAATTTACATAGAGACACGAATGTTTCCGATGCTGTCTATGAAATACAGCGAATCGTAGGCGACGTAAGCATCAATATTGAATGCCTCATTAGCGCCAGCACCTCCACCGATATTGAGGAGCAGAGAAATAGGGAGCGAGCGGTCGCTTGTATTCACGCCAGATTCAAGAGCCGTGCGCTGAAAACTCTCTAAGTCCATCGCGAATGGCGAGAACTCAAAAGAGACACACGGAGCGGCTCCAGCGTCTTGTGGAATTTCGGCGACATTACCACGAGTTCTCGCATAATTGAGCGTAGATAGGGAACCAGTTCCATGCACCGAAGATGCCGAACCCCAGCACTTTGAGAGTTCCGTGAATGCCTCACCGCGAGTAAATGCGGAGATATTAGCGGGACCCTGAAATTGACAATCAACAGGCGTCGGAGGATAGACAACCGAACCAATCTTAATCTGATAATCGGTCAAGGTCATATTACCACCATACGACATATTGAAACTCTGGTCGTGAGAACCCGCACCGCCAGGTCCCGCTACGAATGACTGAGATGCGCCGACGAAGAAAAGAGACTTCAGGGATTTCCGACGAGCAGGGACATTAATAGTATTGACACCACCAGAGGCGGCGCCGATGTTCCCAGAAAAATGGCTAAAATCCACACCATTCATCACCAGCTTTCCGCCGCTTACTTCCTGAACCATTCTTAACTGAGCATCAACCTCGGGACCGACTTCTACGAGCTGGGCGATGTAGCGGACATCGTCAATAATGTATGTCGGCGCTGCAGCACCACCACCGCCATAAACACCAATATCAAGACCATCGGCGAGTTCAATCTCAATAGTGAGAGGAGAAGAACCTAACATCTGAAGGGGAACCATCTTATCCTGAGTTGAACCGAGAAGACCATTCATCAACGGAATAGAGAAGGTGTATGAATTACCCGCACCAACAGCCGCACAAATCTCGTCGGAATTGGCTGGAGTATTGACAACAGCTCCCGTGCATTCAGCCGCTAAAGTTGGAGCCATAGATGTTCCAACAGCACGAGCATTAGCGAAACGCTGTCCCTCTGTAATGGAGCGATGAGCGACAGAGTCAATACCTCCTTGACATGGCAAGACAATAGCAGCCATCAATTTATTGTAATGATTCACGTCTGTGAGGACATTCCCCGCCTGCTCTATACGAAGGCGACGAATAAATCCGTGCCCTCCTCCGAAGTCAAAACCGCACGTCACGGCGGCTTGATTTGCATAACGGAAGCGGAGATACGAGTGTTTCGGATCCAAGAATGCCTGAGCCGAGACATCAATCCGAATGATGTTGTTCCCACCAGAATTAAACTGCTGTCCGTTCGTGGGAAAAAAACTACGACGGCGCGAACGGCTTTCTACAGCCAAAGGAAGTATCTTTGTGTAATCCACATTTGACGGAAGAACTCTTTCACTACTCATTATTTTATACTTAATGAATCAAAAAAAAAATCTCTTTAATTAAAAATTTTAGAACTATTTTCTCGGAATCATCGTAATCGTAAATTGATATTGATAAAATCCTATATCGGCACCACCTGCTCCGCCTCCTCCGCCAGCCACAGATACTAACCACACTGGAACATCTGCGTATGACATATTATTAGTGATAGTTATTTTACTACCAAAAGGATTTCCACAGATGATTTCTGAACCGACTCCCTGTCCTCCCCAGCCATAAGAGATCCCACCCACCCCCGCTACGCCACCTGCACCATCACCTATGTGTTTCAGCTCTAATGGGACAAGTTGTCTATACCCGCCCATTCTATTATCACCGACTTTATCAAGAGCATTATTGATATTAAGATTCTGTAAGGTTTGACTTGATGGGATATCTATTCTCAAATCTAATGCTCCACACTTATGTAGTTGTGCGGCTGTCGTCCAACAGGCATCAGCGATACCGACTTGCGTGTTGCACTGAAAAGCATCAAGATTAATGACACAAGATTGATAATGGTCTGAATTGCCGAACGACGTTAAAGGAGGCAACTGAAATTGATAACTACCTTGATCTGTGGTGATTATATCTGCCGCAAATGAAACAATCACACGAAACTTTAATTTCTCTTCGTCAAGGGAATATACTTTAACTGAATTAACTGAATCCATATTTATACTATGATAGATTTAATCTTTTTTCTTTCTTTCATCTAAAAATTTTTTAACTTTCGGATATAGTATTTCTATTCCGAAACAGAAATTTAAAAAGAGAGATAATGTTGTCAGTAATTCCATGCTTTATACCTTAATGAATAAATTATTTCAGAGCACGTTGTATTTCTTTCGCACCTGTATATGCCCTTTTCCCAGATCTAGCGGCAGCCTGCCCTTCCTTAAAAGCACCTCCCACATTACCGCGTCTCAAATCATCAATCGCTCTACCTGCCGCTGCACCTGCTCTTGCTCCAGCACCTGCCGTTCTCGCACCCTTTGAAACAAGAGCCGCTCCTCCTTGAATAGTTTTAGCCGCTCCCGCAACACCCAATAAACCAGCCGCAACAGGCGCACCGAATCCAGTTGCCGCGGCAAGTGGAGCCGCAACACCTGCGACTGCTCCGACGATTCCCGCAACTGAACCTATCTTATCAGATACATTAGCAACACCTTCCGAATGTTCGGCAACCCACTTTGTTCCTCTCGCCCAAAGACCTGGTTTCTTTGCGCCATAATCGCTACTAGTCTTAGGTTTCGCACCGAAAGAGTCAAATAATCCCATTATTTTATGACTAAAGGTTTATTTGTTTTTTCCATCATTCTTTGTTTTTTTCTTTTTAGTTTCTTTCTTTTCGGTTTTAGTGGATTTCAATTCCTTAGTCAGTTTTAGGTTTGCTTCTTCAAGACCAATTTGATAATCCAATCTCCTATTCGGTTCTGGTTTTAATTCTTTATCAGAAATAAATTCCAATTTTAATGACACATCAAAAGTTAATCCATTCAGATTAATCACTTGATTTTCTTGATTTGTAAGAGTTATGGAGATGTCGGTTATTGCCTTAACTTTCAACAATAATTTATGAACGTCGCCATCAACTGGTTTTATTGTGATGATACCGCCTGGTTCCGCATTAATAGGAACTCTTGTCAAAATATTAGAGAAGCCTCCTCCAATATGTGAATCAAGAACAGAAGTCGTTGAGAGATTAGTTCTCAAAAATAAAGACCGAATACTATTCGTCATATCACATACATCATCGGCAAATAACCAATATGCTGGATTCAGTAAAAATGGTCCCACCCTCCCAACATCAACTCCTACACCTGGCGGAACTGCAGGAGGATTTGTATAACCAAACCACCATTCTTGAAAACCTGCTCCGTCTCTCTCAACGAAAGGGTCGCCTTGAGTATTGATTGTATCAAAACCAAGTTCTTCATTCATATCAGCCGCCGTATCTGGTCCATTAATTAGACCGAGCGTCACCCGCAACCCTGCAATCATACATCTGAACTTAAACTTCAAAGAGATAGAATCAAACTCTACGAGTAGTGGATAGACTGGTCCCGCACTCACAAGGTTCGCCGTGATATATGCCGCTAATTCTACAGCATTCCAATTACCTTCAGGAAGAGGCATAGTGTCTGCTCCTGGTGCTGTTAAATCAAGAAATCCATTAGCATCATAAGAAGCAGGTGTTCCGAAAACCGACACCGCATAATCTAATTTACAATTCACACCTATTCTGAAATTATAAAAGGAATACGGAATTTCTGCTGAATAAATACTTAACAAGAATGAATGATGTTCGGGAACGACAATCGGTTCTTCAAGTGCAAATGTGAAATCACTTTGATTGTTATTAAAGAAGGTGGTCGCGTCTTTTGAATTGATATACAGCACACGTGAAGCAGCCGTTTCTGTTTCTCTGTAGGGTGCGAGAGCCATTATTAATCACTAACATTATTTAAATTTGATTTAATCTAGAAGAAGTTTAGATATATAGACACCAAAGAAAGTGGAGATGAATAAATATATTTATAAAGTAGGTTTTTACGATACAAAAAGACATACAATATCTCATACTGATATGTATTTTGATAAATTAGAAGATTGTTTATGGGCGTATGAAACATATAATTCAAAAAACGATCACAATGGTGGGGACAAAGAATGCTTTGATATACAAATCCTGAGAGTTTCGGAAGAAGACGAGAGATATGAGAGTGCTGTCTCTAACTCGGCACTCCCTTGTCATCAACAAGGGAGTTAAATTTGATTTAAACAATAATTTTGTTTGTAGTATATACAACAAATGGTATTCACACAGGAGATTTTGAAAGTGCTGAAAAAGGCAAAACCACTTGCGAATAAGGCTTCGCTACAACTCTATATCAATCAGGTTCAGAAACTTTATCAAGATGTTTTCGGCATAGACATCAATAAACAAGGTTCTCTTAGAATGCCTGGAAAGATGGGTTCGCTAAAGAAAGTGGAAGCGTATTTCTCCGAGAGAAATCTCGCCGATACAACTCGTGCTAATTACTACTCGGCATGGTTAGAGATACTGAAAGCACGGAGCGAAGTCATCACTGCTGGAATTACGAAAGAAGAAATCCAGATGCAGTCTAAAATTCTTGAATTAAGAAACAAATACAAGGGGAAATATGATTCTATTGAAGATGGTTTGAAATCAAAGAAACAAGAAGATAGTTTTGTATCTGCGAAAACTATTAACGATAAAATTGATGAATATGAAAAGAAAATCAAAGAAGGTTCTGAAGATAAAGACCTCTTACAAATATGGTTGATACTTAAAATTCTCAGGGAGTATCGTTTTCGTAATGAGATTGCAACTCTTGAGTTTGTGAATAAGAAGACTTATGATAATGAAATTCCGACTTACGAGGAAGACCACCCTAACTATAGCAAGGACACCATTAAGAAGAATATGGTTGTGATGGATAAGAAGGGGTGGTTCATCTCAAAGAATAAATACAAAACTATGAAGAAATATGGTGAGGCAATCACTAAAGTAGAAGGACAGATGTTAGAAGACTTGAAATTCTATCGTTCAGCGATGGGTATGAAGGGTGAAGGAAAGTTATTCAAGAGTTCCTTTCAGCAGCAGAGCGCCAAGGCGAAGGCGGATGGGAAAGAAAGAAAGAACACTATGACACCAAATGCTCTTTCAAAGTATCTTTTGAAGTGGTCTAATAAGGAGATGCCTCCTGTAATTAATGAGGACGGCACAAAGAAACCACGTAATCTTTCGACGACTATGATAGTAAAGGTTTATGAGTCAGCAGAACATGGGGGATCAAAAGCAAAGATTAGCAAAGATAGCAAAAACAGGGGAAATAAACCTGCAACCATGCTTACGACATATGTTTCTACAAAGGAACCAGAAGTTTAGACAGGGATCGCGCTGTGTCCTGGGAGACCTAAACCTCCTCCTCCCCCGCCTCCTCTGTCGTCTCTGGGCGGTTGTTTTCTAGGATGAATATCAGGAGACGACTTCCTCTTCTTCCCCCTACGCTTCTTCTTCCCAGATTTCTTTTCTTTAGCTTCTTGTTCGGCTTTTCGCGCTTTGACTTGCTGGACGACAGGCATCATGGTAGGATCGCGACTGCTACGGCGATGCGCGTCTAAACTAGGCGTAGAACTGCTTTGACCTGCTGCTCCGAGAGCTCCATGATCAGTATCTAATTGGTGGGCTGGATCTGTTGCTCTTGATATGATGGAGCTGCGGTCATCAGGTTGCCGTTCGGCTAGCGAGCCCCTAATTGACCCCCACATCTCTTCTACTGACCGACGTGTCTGGGTAGGGGCTTCACCTGGCGGAGAGTCTGGAGGTACTGGAGCTGGGGGCTGGGCTGGGGGAGGCGGAGAATCGCTTCCTGGTGGTGTAGCCATAATATTTTGTTTATAGTTAGATTTTTAATAGGAATTAATCAAAAATTTTAGAGAAGAGGTTTCATTCCTTCAAAAAAGTAAAGACTGATTTCACCTCATCAAGAATTATCAAGAATTATCAAGAACTCTTCAAAGGTGTAATAATTACACCTTTCTATTTTCAAACTCTTTGTGTAGTTTCGATTTTGGTTTCAAGGATCTATTGTTTTTTCAAAAGGTGTAATAATTACACCTACTTAAAGATACTACTATTCTTGTAAATACAACAAAGTATGTCAGACTTACAAGATAAGTATCCTGTAATCAACAAAGTTAAGGAGGAATTGAGAAGGAACAAAGAAGTATCGAAAGACCAAATTAAAGATTATAGTCGGCGATGTGTAAGGAGTCCGTTTCTGATGGCGCATGTAGAACTATTACAAAAGTTTTGTAATAGAGCTGAATCAAATAACAGATTATTCAAAAAAGCAAAAGCAGAGCGTGATGAGTATAGAACTCACCTTAATGTATGGGCTAGTAATTATAATATGGCGAAAAAGAAGATGAAAGATGAATTCGGTGAGAAATCTTATGAGTATAAAATTGCATTCGGTTAAATATAATTCTTGAAATATTCCCAAGCGTTTCTCACTTTCCTGAAGGCAGAGCACGTGCCGCCACGATCAGGGTGTGCCTTTAAAACAGATTTCCTATACGCTTTTTTCATATCCTCATCAGAAGCAGACCTTGTCAAACCAAAGACAGAATAAGGATAATCTTCTTTTTTTCTGGAATGGGGTGCTTGAGGTTTGTCATCAGCCCACCCAAAGAAACCTTGAGCGAATTTCTTTGCGAACCTTTCCCATCTTTCTTTATCTGATTTTCTTTTTGCTTTTTCCCATTTTGCTTTTGCTTGTTTGAGTTCCTTTTCATAATCTTGATAATAAGCAGGGCGTTCCCTGTATATTCCACCGCTAGGAAATGATTGCAAGGGGTAGGCGAGCCAATGATAATCTCGGCGATACCAAATTCCAGAAACGTAAATATGAGTAGAATCGGAGCCATATCCTAGATCTATCCCCATTGCAAATATATTGAGATATTCAAAATATTATTGAGGATCGTTTAAATAATTTGTTTTAATTACAAACTCACTAAAAGTAATTTGTCAAGTCCTCTCCATAAATTTTGTTAAAGATTATAAATAACCATGTCTTATCAAGGTTCTAACTTATGGAAACAACCACCTGTTAAGAAGAAGAAACAGAAACGCCAAACTATAACAGAATTAATTGAAAGGTCAGTTCCCAGAGCACCATCAGGAAGTTATACAGATGAATCCGATATACATTCTATAAACCTCCAGATGAGATATAATGGAGGAAAAAAAAGGAGAGGGAGGAAGTCAATAAAAGACATAAAAGACTTCTACGAGAAGCATCATTTAACATTCGTTAATAAAAACATCTATCTATATTTTGATTAGGAAAAAGTGCTCCAGAACCACCCATCGTCTGCTGCAGCAACTACTTCACCTTTTTTCACCTTTTCCTCAACCATATTCAATTTAACTATATCACTTTGAATATCCTTAATCTTTTGCAAAGCGACATCTTGTGAATTTTTGATGACCTTAATGTCATCAGATATTTCTTGAAGGAGTTTTAGATTTTGCGCCAGATGACTTGACATTATACTTTTATCCATATCTCTTTTCGTCTTACAGGTGTGATTTGAATATTAGGAAAATACTTGAATTGCTGATATTTCCTCTTACCCTTTCTTGAATTCAAATCACAAACTTGCTGATAAGACATATCTAATTCTTTAGCGAGGTCTCTCAAAGTTTCAACGTTAATATCAAGAAGGATTATTTCTTCGTTGAAGTCGTGATAGATTTTGCAGTTATACATAAATTCTGTCTAATCAACAGATTTCATCTTTAAATAACGACACTTTGATGTAGAACGCAATTTTTGAGAATACCTCTGGGGTGAATAAGACCATGCCACCAATTGCTTATAATTGAAGGTTCGAGAGACAGAACAAAACCAACTTCTTTAATCGTCTTAAACTCCATAATTTTCAACAAATCTGTCTTGTCCTTGCTCTCAAAAAGATAGAGTATCCAGTGGTTTTTCTTCATATATTATGACGACTTTTAAAGTTGAGAAACTCTTGAGATACAACACGGATATACCCAACCTGGCGCACCTCCGACGTAAATATAATTACTCGTTCCAGATGTTTTCGCCGATGGATTCACAATATAAGTAGCACCTGGCGTCAATCCAGTTAATACCCACGACATCGTCATATAATCATAATCAGTTTCATCTTTATAATGAACTACTCTTTCTGTCGTTGATGTTGTTGTCCCAGAACCTCCGCCTGTTGCTCCAGAAGCACTCCATTCTGTAGTTCCCGCTCCATCTAAAAGTCCTAAATAAATCCATTTATTAGATGAACCACCTCCATTCACCACCTTTAATTCTACTTCAGCAAGAGTTCTACCAGGCATACAGGTGAAAGTCAAAGTCATTAATCCACTAAAAATCTGAACATAACTTGTCGTTAGAGCCTGTTGAGTATATACATTAGGGTCGTAATAAGCAACATCTAAATACGGAACTACAGAATTCGGATAAAGAGATGGAAAGAGATTGGTTGCTGATGTTAAATCAAGATAAGTTGCAATTGTCTCAGATCCAGCCCCTCCTCCGCCTGTAAGATTATTTCCTCCCGCACCAGTATAAGTAATTCCAGTCATACCAGTTAAAGCAGCATCAAGGTCAATTGTATCAGGAGTTGTTGTTGTATCTATTGTAATATTATCACCGCCCTGATAAGTTGTATCAGTATCGGTAGAATTGATAGTGATTGCCGCCGAACCATCAAAAGTAGTTCCTGCTGAATAGGTAATGTTTGTCCCTGCAGTTAAATCATTAGGGACTGCGAGAACTTGATTTGTATTACCTGCTCCACTATTATTTATAGTTGTCCCATCATTATCAGTAGAAAAAGTCGTGCCTGTTAAATCTATACCATTACCTGCTGAATAAGTAGTATCTGTATCTGTGGAATTAATTGTATCCGCTACCGAGCCGTCCCATGTAGGATTGCCTGAAGC
>VMHT01077152.1_pt1 | contig 12363 bp, 11 predicted proteins | sample 4693611 | NCBI WGS metagenome assembly VMHT01 (sample SAMN12280063, study PRJNA550983) | marine metagenome | isolation source: seawater sampled from same location over 5 years 0.02-0.2 micron viral filtrate | place: USA: collected off the coast of southern California halfway between the port... ...
CATTGTAGCCCATGGAATGTCGCACTGCACGGAGGTTCTTCAAGACCACACATCACCGGACATACTTCGGTCGCAATCCAACCATTCCGTTGACCTCTTAGTGTGGCGTCCTCTGGTTAGAACATGGTGCGCATTGGATTAGCGATGTTGCAGGGGGCGCGCCATGAACACATCGAGTCGCTGCACGGTGCTGCAGCAGAACTTGGCGTCGAGGTAGAACTTGTGGAACTGCGCCGTGGTGATCAGGTTGACGCCCGCCTCGACGGACTTATTTTACCAGGTGGCGAGTCTACAGCCATGAGGAAAGCAAGCGAAAGTGAGGCACTTCTTCCTGCACTTTTTTCGTGGATGGATTCGAATCAACATCGGCCAGTGTTAGGCACCTGTGCGGGAGCGATTCTCCTAGCGTCTCCTGGAACAAATCGATCTCCATTCATCAATGCCTCAATTGCCCGAAATGCGTGGGGTCGTCAACGTCAATCCTTTGAAGCAACCGTGAAGGTACACATGACCACACCTCTTGGTGACGGAATCGGCGAACACAGCAACGAGGCTGATCGGTTCAACCACCGCCCGCTGCCGGTTGCCCCCAATGCTGCTGCACTGGATGATGAGGGCTTTCCAGGCGTGTTTATTCGAGCACCACGATTTGATACACAAAGCATCGAATGCAAAACCATCGACACACTCGGTGAAGAGGCAGTTGGTGTTCTTGATGGGAACAGGATGGCGTTGACATTTCATCCAGAATTGACCTTAGATCGTCGCTTTCACCGATGGTTGCTGACTGAAGCTGAACGCTCCAAGGGCGGGCGTTAACATCGACGCCTTCAAACCAAACAGGTTCCACGACAGGTTGAGTTCCATGGCTACATCGTTGCAAATGGCCACCGAGATCCTCCCAGCAGAGGAGGGTGAGGCTGAAGGTTGCGTGCAGTGCCAACTCGGGAGCAAGCTTGTTCTCTTTGTGACTGGGAAGTGTCATTGGGGGTGCGATTATTGCCCTCTTTCAGACAACCGAAGAGAATCACCAGATATGTTTGCCAATGAGCGACGGTGCACCACTTGGGAAGAAGTCATTGAGGAAGGCCATGCAATGCGTGCCACTGGTACAGGGATCACGGGCGGCGATCCGATGCTGGATTTGGAGCGTTCCCTCGAAGCCGTCAAACAACTCAAGGCTGCCTTTGGGCCTGACCATCACATTCATCTCTACACATCGATTCCTTTTGCCACAGATCGTGCTGCCGATTTTGGTGCAGCAGGGCTGGATGAAATTCGTTTCCATTTGCTCGACGGAACCGTCAACAAGTACACGGACATCATGCAAGCGTGCGTCGATGCTGGTATCGAAGTGGGCGTTGAACTTCCGTGCGAGCCAGACAAAGAAGACCAATTGTTTTCTCTTCTGAATCAACTTCATACCTCTCCCGCATCATTTCTCAACCTTAACGAACTTGAAATCACCGTTGGGAATCAAGAGAACATGGATGTCCGGGGTTTCAACCTCAGTGGAGGGATCACCGCAGCCGCTGAAGGCTCTGCTGACCTTGCACTCCGGTTGAAAGAAGCGTCTGTTGAATTGAATTTCCACCTCAAATTCTGCTCAGCCCGGTACAAAGATGCTGGCCAATTGCGTGCTCGATTCCGACGACGAGGCCAAGCAACGTTACGACCTTACGAAGTTTTGAGCGAGGACGATACCATTCTTTTCGGCGCCATTCCTACCTCATTGGAGGATGCCACAGGCGATATAAAGGAACTTCAGCACGAACTCGGTGTAAATGAAGGCTGGATTCGTTATGACGCCCCAAGTCAACGAATCGAACTACCTTTGTCCTTGGCCGAAGACCTTGCAGAAGTCCTGAGCGTGCCTGTTTTGTTGGTGGAAGTTCACCCAACTCACGAACGCCTTGAGGTTGGAGTCGTTCACCTCAATGAGCACCGTTGAGTGGAACCAAACACCTCAACGGCGAGGCTTATATCATCGGTGCTTTAGGGCAGACTACCTTAGGGCTCGTGGTCTAGGGGTTATGACGTCGCCTTCACATGGCGAAGATCGCCGGTTCAATTCCGGCCGAGCCCACCAGTTAACATCCAATGCGGAATTGCTCCAGTCATGAACAATATTGTTGGATTTGGTTTGTTCATTGATGCCGGTTCAATTCCGGCCGAGCCCACCAGTTGACAACAGAGGCGGATTCTTGAGACTAAGAATTTAACAATTTTATCGTAATTTTCCAGATATATTTCAGTCGGCATTTCAGGGCATTACCGCGCTACTTTGAATAAGCAATTTGCGTACACCAGCCCATGGGCGTTGTCGACGGGGTCAAAGGATTCGTCCTAGGCACACCTCAACGCGTGGTAAACACGTTCAAACAAGCTGATGTTGGCGTCTTCAAACAAGCAGATACATGGAAAGCATTCGGGATTGCTGTGTTGATGTTCGTCACGATTTCGTATGCTGCTTTGTCGATGTTCGACAGCATGGATGAGATCTTCGCATCCGATGCTGAACCTGCTCCAATTCCAAACATTGTTTTTGAATCACTCAACCGAACAGGTATTGAGTCGAATGTTTCGAATGACACAGGGTGGATCCATTTGGATGAACACCGTGGTTCCATCATCATTCTCGATTTCATGGCCCACGATTGCAGCAATTGCCACGCTGTGCAAGAGCATATTGAGGCCGAGATGGATGGATGGCATAATCAAGCGGAAGCTGCTGGAAAAAGCCTGAAAATTTTCGGTTACGGTGCCTGGTATATTGAAACCCTTGATTACCTCAATGAGACTTCAGGTGCCTACCATGTCCCCGCCTATCCTACTGGATTAGGCAGCACAGATGCTGGTGTGCTTGAGGATGGGACCACACTTGATCCAGTACGCCTGTTCACCACGGGTGGAAGTGGCCAAATTCCCGTTGTCATGGTGATTGATGAAGAAGGATACATCATTGCCAAAGAGGCGACGGGTACACCTTCCGATAAGTGGGCGAAATTCGATGGTGTTCTTGAGGATGCACTGGAAGGTGATGTCCAAGACACAATCTCGAACCGCATCGCATGGGAAGAGCCTGACACTTCGTACGTCGCTGTGTTCGTCTTAGGCATGGTGCTGTCAATTCTCGTCTACTTCTCTCCCTGTGCGTTCCCTGTGCTCCCTGGCTTCATTTCATACTACCTTTCATTGGGTGCAAGAGAGGATGAACTCATTGCTGATGGGAAATTAAAAACAGGTATGCCAAGTTCTTGGGTCATTGGATTACTTTCTGGTGTGGGTATGTGGACCTTCTTTGGCATCATTGGAATCGTTGCACTCTTGATGGGCGAGGCGTTCACTGCCTCGGGTGCGGTTCACTACATCGCCATCTTCATCGCCGCACTTCTGATTGTCTTAGGGAGCATGATGCTGTTAGGAATCACTTCACACTTGATGGGCTTTGTTGATAATTTTGTGCGTAAATACAGCACGACTGAAGCCGATGATACATTCACACCTCGCCGAAATATGTACCTTTACGGAATTGGATATGCTGCCGCATCAATCGATTGCACCGCAGCGGCAGTTTTGCCCTTTGTGCTGTACCTGAGCACGCTTGGGACCTTCGCCATTAGCGTTGGTCTTGGCGGTTTGATGATCGGTCTTCTCGTGCTGATGGTCTTCGTAACCGTCATGGTTGGAATGGGTCGGCAAGTGATGATCAACTTCCTGCGCCGTTCGACGGGTATGATTAAAATGGTCGGTTCATGGATGATGATTATGGCTGGGATCAGCCTCACCATTTACCTCACACAACCGGGCCTTGTAAGCGTCGTGTTTGGGTGATTATGCCTTCATGGCCTCATCAAACACTTCTGCATATTCTGGTGCAGCACATCGATCAAGGGCTGGCTTCATCCAATAGCGCCAGGTGATTCCTGTTAGGGTCAACGCCGACACAGCATCCCAAAGATAGTGTTGCTTGATGGTCATCGTTGAGATGACCAACAATGCCCAACATACGAGCAATAGGCTCTGCAAGATCCAAACTTTCCTCGTCTCAGATGGGTACCAATATCGCAAAATCAACACGACCTGAGTGCTCTGGACGACATGCAGTGAAGGCCAAGAGTTCCATGGTCTGTCTGCTCCATGTACAAGGGCGAACCACGGTTCCCAAGCCGTTCCTTCAACGCCAACAATCAAATGTCGCAAGTCGATTTCAACAGGGAGGAGGACAAATACGCCAAAGCAAATCCATGAGGTGATCACCACAATTTGGGTGAAAACGATGTTCTGACGCCACATGAGGTCGTTCTTACTGCCAAGGAGGGCAGATGTTGGGTAATAGAAATACAGGGAGATGTAAGGAATGACCATCCATGCGATGAAAGGCAATTCGGTGTCAAGGGGCAGTTCTATGTCCAAGGAATTGCGATCCATGTAATGAGCGAGTCGATTTGTCAACACGTATGGAAGGCCAACCATGAGGCTAAACATGACGATAATAGCGAAACTAAGCCGTCGATTTCCAAAACCACTTCGATTGTTCCAGTGAGGTTTCCATAATCCCCACGGTGTCCTTCCCCAATCCCCCATACTTGCGCCGCTCTGTTTTGTATATTGTAAAGGTAGCCGTTTGGAAAATAATCAATATTGAAGAGGCTTGGTCTTCACTCCTCTTCACAAAGGTCGATTAATGTCTGCCACGGGACCACTCTGTCAGCCATAAGTTCGGCCTCCTCGGGGTCGTGCGTTACATGAATTGCTGCTGTCTTCCGTTGCTTCAACCATTCCCGAGTCTGTACCGTAATGTTTCGACGGGTCTCTAAATCAAGAGCAGAAAACGGCTCATCTAGAAGCAAGACTTCTGGTTGTCCGAGCATGGCTCGAAGCAGGGCAATTCGCTGTGCTTCGCCACCAGAAAGTGATTCCACTCGGCGCGATTCAAAGCCATTTAAGCCAACAGAATCAAGTTCTCTTGCAATCGTAATCTGCCGTTCTTTTTTCGATGTTTTTGTTTTGAACCCGAGTGCAATGTTTGCAGCAACATTGAGGTGTGGATAGAGAATTGGTTGCTGGAAGAGATAACCAACGCCTTCTGCTCCGCGCTTGCTTGCAAAAGTAAGATCTCCCCGATCCGATTCTTCAAGACCTACAATGCATCGGAGTAAGGTGGATTTTCCACATCCGCTCGGACCAAGAATGGCAACAATTTCATTTGCCTTAAGGCTGAGACTAAGGCTCCTGAAAACGGAAACCTCGGCGAATGATTTTTCCAAATTTTTAATTTCCAATACCCTTCCAGTCATCTAAAAACCTCCACCTTCACCTTCTGCTCGGAATCGTTCAGCTACTATGAACAAGACAAATGTGAGCAACATCAACACCGTGGCTGCTGCCATGGCAGTTGGTTGCACAAGGGGGTCGAATTTAGGCCTCGACATCAAGGTGTCAACAAGAACAGAGAGTGTGTCCCAAGAGCCGGTGCGAACCAAGAGCCAAGATGCTCCAAATTCACCAAGTGAAAAAGCAAGTGTCAGCGATGAAGCAACAACAGCAGGACCACGTATGAATGAAAAATATCCATGATACCATGTTCGCAATGGATTCAACCCAAGCACGCTTGCCTGCTCTTTCCATTTAGGGTCCACAGAGCGCATTGCAGGAAGCATGATTCGTACGACAAAGGGCACTGTGAGGATGACATGTGGGAGGATTGGAAGCAAACTCCATTGAAAGAGCGAAGGCATGTTCTTCAACACACCAAGCAGAACGCCCAAGCCCACCATGATTGCGGAAATTGCGAGTGGCAGGAGGGTTGCCACATCGAGCGCTCTTGCCAGTCTGTGATGATTATCGATTTCAAGAGCATGAATGGTAGAGGCCAATATCCATCCGACGGGGAGGGCTATGATCAGCGTTCCAATTGCAAAGATCATTGAATTTGTGAGGGCTTCTGCAACATTGATGGTGGATAAGTCCCCTGCTAAAGCAGCATTCCATGCCTCTATTCCCCAAGTATAACTCGTTCCTGTATCAGTTTTATTTCGAATTCGAAAGGATGCCATGGTTGCAGCAACCATCGGTGCGAGCGCAAACACAAATCCAGCATAGACCGTAACTTTAGCCTTGAATGTCGGTGGGCCACGGCTGGCCTGTGCACCGTGTTCCGAAACAAGTGCAAAGCGGCTTGAATGCCTTCTTTGAAGTGTGGATGTGAGGTAGAGGGCACTGAGCAAAATGAGAAATTGGACGATTGATGCGGACATCACAATTTCGCTTGTATCGACACGATAGTTGGCAATCCCCGCTGAACCGCCATAGGACGCCATCAATGACTCGAGGGTGTGGTTGAACGGTGCTAGCCACTTTACGAGGGCGAACGAAGTGAACGAGAAGAGGAAACTGAGTGATGCTGCACAAAGCACTGCAGGGCCCAAGACCGGCCACCACAAATGCCGCAACCTTCCAAATGTGCTCTGTCCTTGGCCGAGCAAACTCATTTGTTCTTCCCAAGCAGGGTCCAATCGGGCGACTGTTGGCTCGACAAACCGAATGATGAGTGAGAGGTTGAACCATGAATGTGCGATAATCAGAGCAAGAAAGTGGCCCGGATGCGACCAGCCAGTCCGTTGTGCATACGCTCCAATCACACCCGTTTCGGTCCTCAAATCCAAGCCGATTTTGTAAAGAAGGCTTTGTTGATCAATCAGGAGGAGAAACCCCATTGCAACAACAATCGCTGGCATCACAAATGGAACCGAGAAAACGGCTCTGAGCATGGTTGCATGCTTCCACTGATACCGTCCAAGGCACCACGCGATGGGGAAACCGAACAGAACAGTGAGAAAGGCAGAGGCTGAGGCTTCGAGCAACGTGAATCGAAGTGCCTCAATGGCTCCGTAGGCTTCAGGGAAGTTGAGGAGGGCTTCCAAAGGTGTCTGGCCGGTGACCAATTGGAGTCTTGCCATCGCGTAGACAAACGGCAAGGTGGATAACACCACATACGACAGGACGACAAAGCCACGCCCTACGAGTTCTGAGTTTCGTGGCATGCTTGGGTTTCCCCTACGCTTGTTGCGTTGCCGACTTCCATTCCTCAAGCCACTGATCCATGTTCGCTTGAATTTGCTCGTAATCCATGATGGTGACGACTGATGGTACATCCGCATGGTAGCGGTAGCCATCAGTTTCTGGCAAGTCAAACCCTTCGAGAACAGAGTACATCAAGTTGTTTTCAGGCATGTTTCCATTCACTTCAGGCGTCAGCAAGTAATCGATGAAGAGTCGTGCTCCGTTGATTTGAGCTGCCCCGTTGATGATGCCGGTGTATTCCACTTGGTGGAAACTTGCATGGTCAATCATCAATGAAGTTGAATGGGTGGAATTCCCTGAATAGAACGCCTCAACACCAGGTGAATGGCAGTATGAGACGGTCATCCAAGCATCGCCGATGTGTCCCTCTGTATACTCTCCATACCCCCCAGTGTAATGTGTTTCGTAGGCTTCAGTCCAGCCAGTTGTAATGATGGCATCATTGTCAGTCATGTCGCTCCACCAGGACATTGCATCACTGTCGCTTTCCAACGAAAAATATTCCATGGTCGCCGCCAAAAAGGCACGGCCGGGTGACGAGGTGACCGGGGAGGGGAAGGCGATTTTACCTTTCCAAGACTCCTCAGTCAATTCATTTAGGTGGGTTGGAATGGACATGTTTCCTTCAGCCAGCGCATCTTCGTCAAAGTTGAGGCATACATCACCTTGGTCGAATGGCACTGCCAGCGGCCCATCGTAGAATGCAGCGGCTGCTGAGGTGATGTTTTCTTGGCTTGTTTCATGTGGTTGCAGGAGGCAATTGTCGATTGCCGTAGGAAGGTACGTATTGTCCAGTCCAATCATAAGGTCGGCTTGCTGTGCTTCTTTGGTGAGCATCATTTGATCGAGAATTCCACCTGCGTCATCCACTCGAATCATCTCAACAGGGATTCCAGTTTCAGTCGTGAAATCCTCAAGCATCTCGTCAGAAAGGGCGCTGATGTCGTAGGTCAGAATCCTCAGAGTCCCATCGTCCTCATGGCCTGCTGGGAGGACAGTGCAGTTCTTTTCTGTGGACGCTGATTCAATGCAACCGCTTAACGGGGCTGCCAGAACGAGGACTGTGAGGAGCATCAATCGAATTTTCATACGGCATCCCCTGCAAGAACAGACGCGATTTGGTGCGTGCGGTCGATGAGTTCCAGTGGGTTGTGTGCAAGGATGTACAATGCTGGTTCCCATCCAAAGGCTCCTTCGTCCAAAAGAACATCATGCTTTGAAGTCCTTCCTTGAATCTCACCTTTAGGCGCTGTGCTGAATGCGTATCCGAGCGAATCACACGCGTCTTTAATTCGTTGCACATCAACGCCATCTTGCAACAAAGGTGGTTTAATATTGAGTGCAGAGACCTTGGACTCATCTTGGGAATGGGCGGCAAGGAGAACTTCTGCCAAGTGCTTTGAGGCGCCAAATGATGGCGTCTCGTGGTGTCGGAGGGCACCATCGACAAGTGTGATGCGACCGGGGAAAGCGGCGACTTCACTCGTTTGGAAGGCACCATGTGTGCATGAGGCGATGTTCATTCCTACAGCGGGAATTACGTGACCGATTCGTTTGACATCAAGGCGGCTTGCCGCCCACTCAAGTCGGCGGAGAAGGGCCCGTTGTTCTTGTCCTGCATCGAGATCGAGTCCCGTCAGTGTTTTGTCGAACCTTAGCGTATGGTTGCCTGTGAATTGGAATTCCACAATAAGACGTTGTCGAACGACTTGAGTGCCCGGTCCCATCGAGGCCAGTGCTTGTGAGAGTTCATTCCCCCAACTGTCAATTGTTGCTTCGTCCGCCGTTGCACCAAGCTGCCGGATTGTTTTCTGCATTTGACGGGAAATAGTGCTCTGGGTCGAGCCAAGAAGATCAGCAATTTCATTCTGAGACCATCCTTTTGTTCGCAAATCCTTTGCTACATGTTGATGGAGTCGTTCAAGCCACTTGTCGCCTATTGTCCCGAGCATAACGGGTGCTTGTGAGGCTTGTTATTCAATGTTGCTAACTAATTATGCATGATGCATTCAATTCTTTGATGGTCGAATGGGCCGCATTTCAGATGCCCTCATCGGCTAGAGTATCTGCTAAATCGATGTACGTCGCCAGTCTTTCGTTGTGTGTCATGACCGCTCTTCCAGAAGGCGAAGGCATGATCCAGACTTCCACTTCGCTCAATGAGCGAGGCCACCCTTCGGGACGAATTTCTTGGCTCAAGCGGCCATGCGGGCATCTTGGAAGGATTGGTGTAAAAAGGTGTTTCCACTGGCGCTTTCCGACAAAACAAAGGCGCTTCAATGAACCGTTCATGCTTATTGCATATTTTTCTATTCGATGTAGGAAGGTGGTTCTGTTCGCCAAGAATTCGATCCTCGATATATCACTCGCATTGTTCCCTGGCGTCTCGATCACATCACAAAAACCGAACCCGTGGTGATTGACGAGAACGTCATCGAGGCGAGGGCTCTTTCCAAATTGCACACCACTTTCTTCCAACAATGTCCAAAAGCGATTGCTTGGGTTGGAAAAATAGTGGCCAGACTCCCATGTGTGTTGGGATGGGTTATGGCCAATAAACAAGGTGTGGCACGGTGGTGATGAGGCGCTCGGTAACTTGGCGCGGTATGCCCCCATGTGGTGAACGAGGGTTCCGAAGTGGATGAACTTTACACGCGATGCCATCTGAAATCCACCACAGCCTTCTAAGTGCCGCCGCGATGCCCAACATGTGAGGGCGAATTGATGGAACTCGAGGATTTTGTCAACCGTCTCTGTGAGCGAATCATTGCTTACATGGAAAGTGCCGAAAAACCCGGTAAACTCGTGGATTACACACCTGCAGAGTCACTTGTTAAAACGACAGATGTCCATCTCCCACTCGAAGGCCATGGCGCCGATGCACTGTTCGACGATATTGATGAATTCCTACGTCACTGTGTCAAAACCAATCGGCCCGAATTCATGAATCCCCTGTGGGGTGGGCTCAGTCCGGCTGGGTTTGCAGGAGAAGTGATCACCGCATTAACCAACACTTCGATGTATACCTACGAACTTGCACCGTTCGCTACTCTAATCGAACAAGCGATCCTGAAACGCATGGGTGAACTGGTTGGCTTTTCAGGCGGGGCTGGTACATTGGCGACTGGTGGTTCAAACGGAAACATGCTCGGCATGCTCTGCGCACGTGAAGTAGCGTTCCCTTCCTCAACCCACCGAGGCATCGATGGGACAAAAATGGCAGCGTTTGTCTCTGCAGAATCGCATTATTCCGTGCTCATGTCCGCAAACGTCATTGGAATCGGACATCGAAACTTGTTCAAGATAGCATGTGATGAAGACGGACGGATGCGACCAGATGCACTCCGTGACGAGATCCAAAGAGCTCGCTCCGAAGGTCTGACGCCATTCTGCATCGTCTCCACGGCAGGAACCACAGTTCGTGGCGCCTTTGATCCCCTCGTTGAAATTGGAGAAATCGCTCATCAGGAAGGCCTTTGGCATCACGTTGACGCCGCCTGGGGTGGTTCTGCCATGTTTTCGGGTCCGCTTTCACGTCTAATGGAGGGTGTGGAATTTGCCGACAGTGTGTGTTGGGATGCTCACAAAATGATGGGTCTGCCATTGATCTGCAGTGCATTCTTGGTAAAACAGGCCGATGTGCTTGCGAAAGTGTGCGCTCACGGGAATGTTGCGCACTATCTCTTCCACGAAAGCAGCAAGGCCCACGATTTGGGCCGTTACTCACTCCAATGTGGGCGTAGAAACGATGCACTGAAACTGTGGTTGGCTTGGCGAGAATGTGGTGACGCAGGGTGGGCCGCACTCGTTGAGAATTATGTGGCACTCGCCGATCACTTGGAATCGAAAGTGAACATACATGCCAATCTCGAAATGATGTCAAGCCGAACTTGGACAAATGTGTGTTTCCGCTATGTTCCAACCACCTCCGAAATCGACCTCAATGAACTTAATTCTGAACTTCGAGCGCGCCTCATGCGGAATGCAGATTTCATGGTGAGTCGATCAAACATCGGGGAACATGTTGTTCTTCGCTCTGTCATCTCCAACCCAGGCATCACTCAAGGCACACTCGACGCTTTTGTAGAGGAAGTGCTACGAATTGGAAACGATATTGAGAAAGGCATGCCTCGTGAATCCTGAACTCCATGAACAGGTCCGACATGGTGGCCATTCCATTTTGACGGCAGGTTTTCCCGTAATTGTGATCCAATATTCAGCCGCATGCACGGACTTTTCCGAAGTGAAACAATACGACCTTTTTTTTACTGGAGCATCAAATTATTGACATGGAAGAGTCCGTGGACAATTTGGTTGCGGAACCTTCACCCCATCGTTTCCTCAATCCGCTCCTCTTCGGCTCTGGGCTGCTAGCTTCGGTGATTCAACCGATGTTTTTGTTGGCCTCGGGAAAAGAAGTAAACGACGCCATATGGCCTCATGCATACCGTGCCCTGCAGGCAACGATGTTCCTCCGTGATCATTTGACCCTGATGTTCTTTTTCGCACTGATCTTGTTCTTCTCATCCGCTGTGTCAATCAAGAACCAGATGTCAGGAAAGCCAGCTCACCAAATCATCCGCCGAATCCTTCTTTTTATTTCCGGATTGACAACAGGGTTTCTTTTCCTTTACTTCCTTCTTGATGTATTCTACCTTCGTGGTGCCTTTTTGTTGTTGCCAACGGCCTATGGAATCATCTTGTTGTGCTGCCTCTTCGTAATTGGTGGGCTGCCTCGTTTGCCAGAACGCACCTCGAAAACGACAATGTTTGCTGGTATTGGGCACATCTTAGCGATTTTCTTCGCTGCTTGGCTCGTTATGCCGGGCATCCCTGCAATGATTGGCATTGCACCTTCTCCGCCTGATGTACCACCCTTTGGATACGGATCTTCTCCCGGTCCGTTTGAGACCACGATGACCATCCACCCGTACGAGATGCCCAAAATGGTTGAGGATGTCATCCTAGATGAAGAACAAGACATCGAATTTTCAGTTTACTTGACTCTCCCTGAGTTGACACCAGAACTTCCGTTGGACTCGATACCTCTTGCGCTCTTGAGCCACGGATGGGGATACCCTGTGTATGAGGAATACACGGATTGGATTTCTTATCTTGCAGCACGCGGGATCGCCGTTGCCTTCGTGCAGTACTCCTCGCACATCGATCCACCAATCCCTGAAGGTCTCAAAGGCATTGATGTTGAAGGCGCATCCAACTACCCACACCATGAATACCGTGCCATGGCCATTGCAGCAGCACTTGACACCGTTCAGA
>VMHT01022197.1_pt1 | contig 12362 bp, 12 predicted proteins | sample 4693611 | NCBI WGS metagenome assembly VMHT01 (sample SAMN12280063, study PRJNA550983) | marine metagenome | isolation source: seawater sampled from same location over 5 years 0.02-0.2 micron viral filtrate | place: USA: collected off the coast of southern California halfway between the port... ...
CCTAGCACCCCAGTCAATCTTAGCCCCTTCAATCTTGTGCATGTGACTAAAGAATAGATCGCCAGGAGACTTTTCCTGCTGCGCCACGTTGGTATACATCAGATTCAAAGACTTGTTGAACCGTGACAGCTCAGATTCAGCGATCAACTGAATGGCATCACCGCCATCGGCACCGACTGACATATTCATTTGATCCATGAACCCCGCCCAAATTTGGGTAGGATCGGAAATTAAAACATCGTCAGTATCAAGAACACCAAGGTAAACCGTGACAGGATGTAGATAGTAGTCTTCGGTTAAAGCCACGCCTGATATCGTTGCGTCTAATCCGCTTAAAGTGAGCGTAATAGCGTACGGACTGACATCCAGACCTTCTTCAACCTGTGAAATAGATCCAAGGTCGCCAACACCTAGCCAGTCTTGACCGCCCCAAGTATAGGTTCCTATTGAGTTGTGAAGGTAAACCGTACCAGACGGAAACTCCAACTTAGCAAAAGACACAATTGCAACGTGCTGTTGTGCTAAAGCTGTCGCTACTGCTGCGGGGAATCCTCGGCTCATGCTAGAACATCCTCTACAGCCTCAATGGTGAAGTTTGAAACTCGTCCTGGCTGCGTATCCCAAGACGTAGATCCTGCGAGCATGAAGACACCAAGCACAGGATAAAGATAATCTATGGCATCGCCGTCATCGGTAGGCTTTCTGATCGGTGGAGAAATCGGTATTCCTGCTTGAGTAACGGTTCCTGTTCCAGATCCAAAACCCGTAGCCGTGAATGTAGTGCCGATATTATTATTAGCCGCTCCAATCGTTGTGAAGTCTGAATCCCCAACGGATTCAATCGTGTATGATTTCCCAATTACGATTTCACGGGCTGGTAAAGAATAAAGAAAGGTTCCCGTTCCTGTAGTATCTACATCCGCCGTGACTATGTGAAGCTCATTATTGAACGCTATGTAATCACCAGACTTAAAGTAATCCGCTTGCGTAAGGTTTGCGTCTCTGGCTAAAAGAATTGATCCAGTCTGACCCGCACCATTGACAACGATAGCATCACTGACCGCTGGCGCATTACCGCGACGAACAAAACCGTGATCCTGCAATAAGAACCTGTGCTGCTGACCGTTTAACTTAGTCAAGAACGCTTGCATATCTGCCCGATCATCACCTGTCAGGTTGTTGAACTGAAGCGTAGCTTTCCACAACGATCCTTTTCTGGCTACCGTCTGGACTGAGTTAGTCAACGGGCTCTGAAACGTCCTGGTGTTCGTTACCAGCTCAAAAGTGTTTGAGGATGGAGTTATGCTTGGAAATGTGTAAGTCGTCATTACCCGAATCTCCGGCGCCGCATCAGATCTTGTATGCTCATTATAGTTTGTTGTGAAGTCTGCTGCATTGCTGCGCGGATCTTCATATCTACATCAGCCCCAGCGCCAGTTGCGTCTATGTTATTTACCACGGTGATCCCGCCACCTTGACCCTTAGTGTGATCAATGACCGTCTCGTTCGGATGAAGAATCGCTGGGAAGCCGCCCTTACCATCCATACCGCCGGACCTACCGCCTGTGCCGGTAAAACCACCGCCGTCAAAGCTCTGAGCCTTGATCTGAGCGACTTGCCCCATACCGGCAGCAATAACACCACCGGCCATAACGTAGTTCAGAGGTGGCGGATAGCTCTTGTAGGCTACCGTAGCAGCAGTAGAAGTATTCATTATAGCATTGGCTATATTGAAGGCTTTGCTGATTGCGAACAGGCGCTTGTTGTTCTTTGCTATACCGTTGAATTGATTACCAAGTTCGCCCAAGACATGCTGGGTCTGTTCTGTAGCAGACAGTTTATTAAATGACTCTAGTCTCTTAGCACCTTCAATAGAAGCCCTTTGCAAGAAGTTCATGCCTTCTAATTCGTCTGTCACACCTTGATCTAATAAGGCTTTCTTATCTTCTAAATATTTTGCAAGTATTTGTAATTGCAAATCTCTTGCTGATTGCTCTGTTTCATTTCCTAAAGCAAGCCCTTCAGCAATAACCCTGTTTTGTTCTGCAAAAGATTCTAGTAAAGCTTGCTCTTCAGTCATCAAAGATTGCCGCAAAGCTTCTAATTGATTCTTAGAACTCTCTACCTTTTGCGACTCTTCTTGTGCGGCTTGGAAGTCTTTAAGTCTTTGTATTGCGTTATCAAATGCTTTTTTCTGCTCGCCCTCTAACCCTTTCACCAAATCGTTAGCCAACAATAGCTCTATGTTGCTTTTTCCAAGAGCATCCGCTTGTGCGACTACGCCATTGACGTAGTTTTCAGCAGCTAACGCTTGTTGTCTAACAGCCTCTGCATCTTCTTCTTTTTTAGTTTTATTACTTAACAACAGAGCGTTAAGAGCTTTTAACCGCATTATTTCGTCTATTTGAATAGACGTATATCCTTTGCGAAGGAGTTGCGCCCTTTCAAGCGCGTCATTGCCGAGAAGTATTTGAGTTGTCTCATCCCTTAAAGCTTGAATGTGTTCTTTTACTGTATCGGCAAGATCCTTTTTATCTTGTTTGGCTTTTTCTACAGCGTCAGCTTCTTTCTTTGTGGTCGTAATGTTGCCGTCAATTGCTTCTTTATATAATTTCTGAGTTTGCTCAGCCCTATTTAATTCATGAACATATTCTTCAAGAGATGCTGCAATTTTCGTAAGTTCAGTATTATATTCCTTGTTCGGATCTCTAGCTTCTTGAAGCTCGTTTACATAGTCGGTAATCGCTTGACCAGCGCCTTCTTGCCCAGTAGCCAAGGCAATATACATTGCTCTTAGTTTTTTTGCTTCCTCTCTGTTAATGCCTAATTTATCAGCCATATGCTGAAATTCATCAGAAATATTCTTAGCTGCTTTCATTGTGTCAGAGAGCATTAATCCGCTTGCCGCATCTCGCATTCCATCCAATGCTGCCGTTGCAGCCTCAACGGAATTGACTAATGCTAACCTTATTTTTGCGTTGGCAAGGGTTTCACTTTCTTGTGATAACTTTGAGAACTGAGCTGCTAGATTTACAGTTGAATTTACGAAATCAACATCAAGTATCTTAGCAGTTTCTTCTGCGGTCTTTTTTAACTCCTCTAAGGCATCTTTAGAGCTAAACATTTTTGGCATGAAGTAAGTACCAAGAGCTGCGCCTACGGCTAATACAGCACCAATCAAGGCACCGTTCTGACCGAATAGAGAAGCAACCTGGGAACCCTGCTGACCAAAGATTAGAAGCGCGTTCTGGCCCATCTGAAGCTGAACCGCAACGTCCTGTACCTGATGTCCTAACTGGCCCATACCGCCACGCATCAAGCGCAATTGCCCGTGAGCGCCTTTTGCAGCAGAACCTTGCTTTCTGAACTGTTTAGTAGCTTGCTGAGTAGCCATAACAGAATCTAACTGAGCTTGACTAGCACCCATCATCTTTAGGCGATAGATCTCAAGCTCGTCAGAGGTCATATCAACCGTGGCGGCTTCATCTCTGTAGGCGTTGTTAGTGCGGTTTACTGCGTCAGCAATCTTCTGTGCCGCAGCAGCTTCTTGATCACGCTCTTTGTTTAAGCGTATAGCAGCTTCTGTAGCTTGATTGTGAGCATCGATATCGTCATGAAGCTTATTGATGAGTGCAAGCTCACCATCGGCAGCGTTAAGACTTGCTGCCTTGAGAAGGTCAAGTTCTCTGGCGCTTTTACCTATAGCCATGACTTGCTTGTCTAAGCTCTCTACAAGCTTATCAACAGCGTGAGCACGGAAGGCTTCTGTGGTTTTCTTAGCGCGTTCAGCATTACGAGCGTAGGACTGAAATCCTACCTTCGTATTATCATCTATTGATATTCTTGCTAGGACTGTTTCTTTTGTTGTCGCCATCCATCTTCTCTCTTTTCACTTTAAAGAAAGTCCACCAATGATCAAACTCGGCCACAGTCATGTCTAAGATTGTCGCTAGGGGCTGACCAAGTCGCTCGGCTAACTCGTACATGTAGTATAGCTGAGTTGGGTTGCCTTGGTCAGTTATAAGTTTTTTTCTCGGTCTTCCTCCGATTCAGAACCAGCGGTTAGCGCAAACGTAGCAAGCCTAGTTACTATGTCTGGATCAACCTTCTTTCTCAGCGATACCTTATCCTCAAGCCCGAAGACAGGATCTCCGTTCTCGTCAACAAGGCCAAAGATCACCGCATAGATAAGATAATCAGTGTTATCACTATCTGCGCGACGAAGCATTTTGGCCTTATCGTCAAGGGTAAGGTTCTTTGCGAAAAGACTAACCTCCCATTCTGGGACCTCAATCTTCCGCAAATCCTTACTGTTAAAGTGTGCTAATGCGTTCTCAATTAGCCTTGGCATGTTATGGTGCCGTATCGGACGTTAAGGCCCCAGTACCTTGAACAGAGATAGAAGCTTCTACCATTCCGTCAAAGCTTGCAGTTCTAGAAACACCTGTTACTAAAGCTGTGCCGGAGTAAAAGGTAGCGCCAACAGCCTCACCTTCAGGATATAGAGCTAAGGATACACTAGCACCTACCGTGAGGGCTCCCTGTCCTGTCGCATCCGTTTCATCCCAAAAACAATCTAATGAACCAGAAAAACTGGTCAAAGTGATTGCATGAGTACGGGCTGTATCCGTCATTTTGGTTGTTTCAACGGTATCTGCTGATTCTTCTATAGAAAATGATTTAACCTCGGCTACTGTAGCAGCGCCGACTTTAACAATTCCATCACGTCCGATATGACTTGCCATTATTCAGACTCCTTATCTGATTTGATTTTTGGCTCAACATTCTCAATAAGCTCTGGTGCTTTCTGAGGTTTTGCTTTGCCTTTCTTTTCCTGTGTCCAACCAAGGTTGATCATAGATTCTACTTTAGACGGATGAGCATCTACTTCAGATGAGCCGTCTGGACTATATAACTTCATATTGTATCACCTATATTGAGGTTTCTGGAGCGTTTTGTGCCGTTCTATATTCTACAACATAATTTAAAGTTGCTACACCTACCGGATTCTCTCCATCTCCGTCAAATGATATATCGGTGGACTCAAGAAAGTTAAACCTAGCCGTGCCATTTAGTGTACGGTTATTCCCCATTGCCACTTCAACTTCAGCACAAATTGTATCCACGGTATCGTCAAAGTTAGAATTCGCTTTGACGTAAGCCTCAATCGTTATATTTAACTGACGCTCTATACCTAAGTTAACTCCTATTGAGTCAATGGTGGAAACCTCTGATTTGCTGTATATCAAAAGCGCCGGCAAACTTGACTCATTTAAAGCGTAAACTCTAGATTGGTATACATTAGAACCAGTGGTTGCTAGTCCTGTCAGAATCGTTCCAATCTGCTCTCTTATTTGTTGGCGAACATGACTCATTGCTGTTCCAATTGAATCTCTGAAATGCCTGTGCCATCCGGCCTAATATTAACTACTCTGTACGTTATGCTCTCAATAACCATTGTATCGTTGTGCGATATAGCTGCTGCGTCTGCTGTCCTAATAACAGCTATGGGCTGGTTCATTTCAACCGCTACACTACCGGAATCAACCGCATAATAATCATTTAATAATATTGTCTTAATGACAATAGGAGCGCCGCCGTCAGGAGTGTATGTGCAATTGACCCCAAAGTCATTGAGCATAACTAACCTGTCAGCAGCAGTCTCAACTGGCATTCTTCTTCCTCTTAACAGTCTTCTCTGGAGCCTTGTCTAGCTCAACAGAACGGTTCTCAACAACTGGTTCGGCATAAGGCATGATTCTGCCCATACCCATTAAAACTGTGGCGTCATCTACGCCTACTTCAACGACAGATCCTGCTTGATGGCTCTGTCCAGCAATAACACAATTTCTAACTACTTGATATTTCATAGTTCACCTCAAGAATCGGGGGGCCGATAAGCCCCCCTATCTCATAGCTATTTAGCTGCCGCCGTCGTTGCCGAGTGCGAAAGACTGTGCATGCCGAACTGCAACATCCATTGTTTGGATGGCGCGGATTCGCATGGTGCCGCTCAAGCCGTTGGTGTAAGGATCCAAGAGCAGGTCTAAACCGCCCCAGAAGCCAACCAACAAATCAGAGAAATTACCGAAGTAAAGATCGCCAGATTCAACTTGATTAGAAACAATACCACGGTAGCCGTTGATCGTGTTTCCAGGCTCAACTACGAACTGTGCAGTGCCAGTCGCTTTCTCAGTAGTCTTCAACCCGCCATACATGTTGGCAGAAAGAATGTACGCAAGATTGCCCATCAAAGCATTATCTTCAGCAACTGCCGTTTCCATCTCAACTACTTTAGCGTAGCTTGGGATGGTGATCGGAGAAGTACCGAAGTCAACTGCATTGATACCAGCAGTGCTCTTGATACCAGTGGGCGAGCCACCAGTGCCATCGCCGCGCAGTGCTGCTAAGTCCATTGCCAGAGCAATAGCTTGTGCAAGATCATCACGGATAAGGGCTTCCAAATCCATAGTTTGCTCTTGCAGCATTCTGCGAGTTACTTGAGCATAAGAACCCAAATCTTTTGGAGACAAATTCACTTGACCGAAAGTTGGTTCGGTTTGAGTGACGTTAGCGCCTTCAGTAGCAAGCCAAGCTGCGGTTGAGGCAGTAGCTTTCTTAGGGATCGTTACAGTGCTGTTAAGACCACCAAGTACCCGAGCACCCGCTTGCATTACGCTAGAAGAGTTTCGGAGTACGTCGATGAAATCACCAGCGCGGAAATCTTCCGTCAATACTGCTGAATCATCAGTGGTGTTCAAGTCACGCGTCCAGTTACGCATAACGTCAGAAGGCAACATAATACCTTGAGTCGTTCGGCCATACTGGTCACAAGCAGCTCGTGAACATTCGAATTCGAATGCGGCAGCTTCTTGTGCGCGTCGGTCAGTTGGGTTAGCGAGAGCATTAACTGCTCGCAAGATGCTAAATCTCTTAGCTTCTTTAGGAGTCAGGCCAATTTGCGTGTCTTCCAAAGCTTTCTGTGAACCAATTACGTCCAGCAACTCGCCTCGGAACTCTTCGATTGATCGACCTTCTGAAATTGCACGTTGTGCCAAGTCAGATTTGCCATGCCGTGAGCCAAGCTCAACGATTTGTGCTGCATTCTTTTGTTCGGCCTTGCGAGCTTCACTTTGAACCGCAGCAACGTCTACTACATTTTCTTCAGACATTGTTATTACCTCAATATGTGGTTTTTCGGTTTGTGGGTTGCCCATAGACCGTCCGATAGCACATCCTGGGTCAGCAGGAATGGCAACAAGACTAGCCTCAACGGGACGCCAGGACTTCGCTACATAAGTATCTGATCCTCGCTTTTCTAATTTGTTGATTGAGTATCCAACGGATATGTTGGACTTAATCCCATCAACACAATCATCAAACGCTTCAGCGGCCAGTCCGTTTCGTCCAAAACGTACCTTTGCGCGGAGTCGCCGCGTTTCGCTGTCCAGTTCGATTGATTCCAACACGCCTATGACCTTGGTTGGATCATGGTCCAACAAAAGGGGCGCCCTGCCTGATGCGATAAAACTCATATCTATCGCTTCGGCTGTATGCTCTAAGACTTCCATACCAAAAGAACGCTCAACAGGTTCTTCGGTTGAAAGTAAAATCATTGCGGTTCGGGCTTCTACGTCAATAGGCCCTTTATCCATTTCCATAGCTCTATGGGATACGGTATCGACCTTTCGACCCATATCTTCAGCCATAGCTCTATATTCCTCATCTACTTCGATTTCAGCTACTTCTTCCACCACGGAATCAGGCAATGGCCCATCGAATTCTTCTGTTGCTTGTAAATCTTCCATAGATTTATCCTTAGCTTATAACTAATAGTGTTTAGATTATCAAATATTAGTGTTATGTGGAATAAGTTTCGACGCTTTCTGAACGCCTGTATTTATCACGCCAAGCGCTGTTGCATTGCTTCCGACAAGATTATTAACCGTCTCATCAACCACATTTGCCACTCCTGTAGAGTTGTCTACAACCCTGCAAACACCCCTGACAGGTATATAACCTGCTGTGACACTAGGATGTATGATACATACGCCAGAGCTAAAGTCTAAACATAGATCACCATCGCCGCTTGTGTCTGTGTGATTCCGCAATTCAATTGCTCCTTGATAGTCTCGCAGAATCAACTGACCATTACCATTGAAGTCAATGATCGGCTGCTGATCGCCAGTAAGTCTGTTTGAGAAGCAAGACAGCAAGGCTAAAAGCTCACCACCGTTGATCTGAATGTTACCGTTTAAAGAGCACTGGAATATAAAACCAGAAGTGAATGAAATATCTAATAAGACACAATTCCTATATACGTTGTTGCCGTCAGCAGTGCCTTGAACTGATATATTATTAAACTCGCAATACTGAACATTAGCAGAAGGATCAACCGTTAATACGGTAACGCCAGGATTGTCGGATGTGAAAACATAACCGTCTGAAAAGTCAGTATTTGACAAGGTTGTAGACTCAAGAATCCTGATTGTTCTTGCACCTTCTTTCAATGCAATTGCCTTTGCATCGTCAAAGTTATTTACAGGCTGGGTTCTAGTGCCTATCGGAACGTCGCGGCCTGCCTGCCCGTTAATCGGATCTATACAAACTTCACCGTTATATGCCGCAGAAAGGATAACCGATAGATCCTGCAAGCCTGCTGAGTTGGCAGATCTGACCGACACCTGATTAACATTAACCACATCGCCGACATTAGAATTGGCGCCGACTAGATTGACGGCATACTGACCGTCTTCAAACGTAACGGAATAGCCGTTGATCATCTCAATCACGCGCGCCAGCGTTACACCACCAACCGTGACCGATGTATTGTGCTTGTGAGTACGTTCAAACGCCATGCCATCGTCTGAGTCTTCCAGATTCCTCAGTGTAAGCCTAAACGTATCCAGATTAAGCTGACGGATCTCAGTCGGAACAGACTGGATCAAAGTCATGTCGTTTCTTGGGATGCTTATTACTTTAGTACCCCAATTAATGGAGATTGCCACTTGTCGCACCTCCGCTATATAGAGTTACTTGTAAAAGCTGAATCTGTTGCATCATCATATCTATTCGTTGATTGAGAAGCATCTTCTCAGCTTGCAACTGATTAACCAAGCCAAATAAATCGTCTATCTCAGCCTTGTTGTTCTTTGAGTGCTGCATAACCGCAAGAATGTTCTTGTGCGTGATATCAGTCATCAGGTATCAAACTCACGTTTATTGACGTGTTTGTTGAGCTTGAGATTGTTCCTGATATTGTTGTTGCCTTGTAGTAATTACCCAAAGAGGCAAGGCGGATAGTCCCAATGTAAGGTTGATCAGAACCATAACTTCTAGTATCTGATACCTGACCGCTTGCGTTGGTTAATACTTTGTCAATGATAACCGTGCCTTCTGACAAACCGCCACCAGCTCCAGCAACAACATAAACCCGAGCATTTTCTAGCGCCGATCCAGTGTCGATATTCTTTACCGTCACCGTGAATGTTCTTTGACCTGCAACTACATTTACCGTGGCACCCGCTGACCGTATGGATGGGATAGCCGCACCATCAGCAACATTAATCGTCAAAGTACCTGAACCGACATTGACATAAATAGCTTCGTTCCCAGACGTTCCTGGCGTAATAGGACTACCCGTTGACCCACTGACGTATCCGTTCAGCTGGCAAGTCCAGTTCATACTACCGCCGCCGATAGATGTAAGCTCTACCGCGTGACTTGTGTTCGTGCCTTTGGTAAATGAACAGCTAGAAACATTTGCTAGATCATTAGTGATTACCGCAGCAGTCGCTGAACTTTCCGTCACAACGCAGCTTGTCAATCCAGCAGTGCCGTTTAAGGTTATCAGGCCAGAGCTAACAAACGCGCAATCTACCGCTTCCGATCCTGTGACAAACGAAAACCCACCACAACCTGAGATACTATTACCTTTGAAGTTGTGCGCCGCAGCGTCGAAGCTCAACGTGCCGCTTAGGTTCTCAAACGAACAACCGTAAAAGTTACCCGTCTCTACGTTGCCGTCAGAGAAATCAATTCCGAAGTTATAAGAATCATTGCCTACAATTGAAATCCCATTACGTCCGCCCGTTGTGCTTACTGGTTGGCCGAAGGAAAGGCTGTTAGCCCCAGAACCACCGACCACGTTGATTCCAGAAAACGTAACAGGAACCGCGTCCACCACACCGCCTTGATAGTACAAAGGCTCTGCCGCAAAGATCTTTGAGTCTTCATCTGTGATCGTTGAGGCTGACGCCGAAGTATCACCTAACGTCACAGTGCCAGCGATTTCAATAGAAGTGTTTGAGTCGTTTAATGATCGGATAACACCATATCTTTGTGTCGCTTCGTTGGTAACAAGCTCATTGAATAAACCAAGCGTTGACGTTCCTGTTACTATTAATCCATTGCCAACATCGCAAGCATCTAAAATCAGGTTATCAAATCGGGCTGTTGTGCCGCCTACATCTGCGAAAACTCCAATGTGCGTTATGTTTGAGGTGTTTAACGTACCAGAACCGCCTGATCTAGTTTTAGTCGGATCAAGAATCATCCTTACCCAACCACCAGCGTAATTATCCGACCCGTAATAGGTGAACAATGAGTAGTTGCTTGCTGTCGGCGTTCCAGAGCTTAAACAAATACCAAAACCATTAGCCGCTTGAGTATTTAATAATGAAGCCGCTAGAAAGTTTCCCCAGACATAAATCAGTTGCCCTGATTCTGTCGTTGAGAAGTTCAGTGCAGAAGGTAAGGCAACAAGCATAGCAACGCCTTGCTTGCTAACCTGAACCGTTATAGCAGTTGTTCCTTCTATAGAACCATCAGCAGCAGCAGCACTTGGAGTCCCGCCTGATCCTGCATATTTAACAATGGAAACAGAATCACTGCCATTATTAGCAGTGAACTGTCTACCATTACCATCCCATGCGACCGATACAGTCATTAGGCATCACTTGTTCTGATTGCCGTTACCGATCCGCCAGTGCTTCCTAAAACACCTGATGTGATGAATTCCTTGATTGGACTTGCGCCACCATCACGCACCTTAATCACAAGGCTTCTATTTGAGCTGTAAACGCTAGTAAAGTTCGCGCTAGTAGCGCCAGCCAGAACGTCGATGTACGCAATCCAGACATTGGCAGCGTCGGCGGCGTTATCACCAGAGAAGTCAGTTGACCCAATTGTGAAAGTCGAAGCTGTATAACTGGTATAAGGAACCCGCTTGTAAGCACCGCTAGCGAGCTGAACTCGGATGACACCAGAGGCTGGCGTATCGCTCGGAATAGTTTCTGCAACAACAACCGAAGTCACTGTGCCAGTTATAGCGCCACTGATTGACAATTGATCAACTTGAATTGCTGGATTGCCTTCAGCGTCCGTAGCTGACCCGTTCCAAGGCCCGACCAGAACTCGGTCTTCACCTGAAACCAAACCACCAACCGTGAAAGTCACGTTGTTGGGCGGCTGCTTGATGCTATCGGTTAAGTCTTTAACGCTGTCAGAAGCGCCAAGATCTTGCGAACCAGCACCATAAACACCGATCAAAGCAGAACCTGTTGAAACACCCAAACCTGGCGCAGCAGTGGTTTCTAGCGTTCTAGTGACAGCCGTACCTGAAGCCGTACCAGTTGCCGTTGAGACACCTGTAATAACTTGCGTGTCAGTCGGAGCAACACCGCTTAAAAGCTGGATCCACATCTTGGTGCCAGCAGTAACAGAATCGATTGCCAACATCTGACCAGTACCGCCTGACCAGCTTACTGCTTCAAACGCTGAGAACGTGCCAGTTCTAGCGTTGAGCGTAATTTCATGGGTCACACCACGGAACAATAGACCGTTAAGACCGAATAAAGTCTCAGCAGTACCATTGCGAGTAATGTACTTTGCTTTCTCGTAGAGATCATTGATATCTGTCTGAGTGCCTTTGTCCCATTCAATATAGTAAGCTTCGTCGATGCCGTTATTATCAACATCAAGTTCAACGTATCCTTGAGTAGAGGCAGAAGTGTCCCAAGCTGCAACAGTTCCTAAAGCAGTTTGATTGTTCAGGTCAGTTGCGCGGCTTAATGCTAATACGTTATTACCACGGGCAGTAGCGGAGATTCCGAATTCCCCATAACTGAAACCGTAATCACGGGTCAAGCCTAGTAATCTTCGGCCATCAACATCCGACCCGCCATCTCTGACTTTGATCATGAAACGATGAGATATACCGCCAGCAGCGCTTGAGTTAAGACCTAAGCTTGCCCCTTCGCTGTCATTGTTCCACCAGTCATCTGCAATTACAGCGCCGTTCTGAACGACCTGAATGTCAGGAGCATTACCGAAGTTTACAATGCCGTCATAGATTGTGGCAC
>VMHT01062700.1_pt1 | contig 12357 bp, 14 predicted proteins | sample 4693611 | NCBI WGS metagenome assembly VMHT01 (sample SAMN12280063, study PRJNA550983) | marine metagenome | isolation source: seawater sampled from same location over 5 years 0.02-0.2 micron viral filtrate | place: USA: collected off the coast of southern California halfway between the port... ...
AGAGATGAACAAAATGTCAAAATTGAACATTCCAGAAGGGGGATTATTCAGCTCTATAAACTTAAACTAGTTTTAGTTTAGTATATGAAAGGAAGAAAAAAAATACCTACTGCTTTAAAAAAAGCTAGAGGAAGTGATAGGAAAGATAGGCAGTTAGAAAATGAAATGATTGTTTCAGATGTAATTACTATGCCTGAATCTCCAGGATTTTTAAATGAATACGGAGCTGCTGAATGGCATAAAGTAACTAACGAATTAGCTAATTTATCTATGCTGCATTCAGTAGATTTAGGAATGTTATCTTCTTACTGCAGAGAAATGGGAATTTATTTTGAAATGGTCGAGCAGTTAAAAGCTGGTCAAGTGGAAAGAACTTATGATAAAGATGGAAGGCTAAGAGCTTCTAAGCTAAAGCCAGAAGTAAAGATAGCCAGAGATTCCTTAGATAGAGCTATTAAGTTAGCCGTTCAATTTGGATTTACTCCAAGCAGTAGAGCTTCCATTCAGATGCCAGAGCAAAATAAAAAAGTAGAAAATAAATATGATTTTTTTGATTAATGATTTTAGAAGAAAATGAATTATTTTATTTTGATGAAGAAGCAGCTGATAGAGTATGCTTTTTTATTGAAAATTTTATTAAGCATTCTAAAGGAGAATTTGGAGGTAAGCCATTTATATTAGAAGCCTGGCAAAGAAAAATAGTAAGGGATTTATTTGGCTGGAAAAATAGGTCTAATAATACCAGAAGATTTAGAACTGCCTATATTTCATTTCCTCGTAAAAATGGTAAATCTACTTTAGTATCAGCTTTAAGTCTATATATGCTCTTCGGAGATAAAGAGCCTTCAGCTGAATGTTACTTAGCAGCTGGAGATAGGCAGCAAGCTAATATAGTATTTTCTCAAGCTTCAGCTATGGTTAAGATGGATAAGAATCTTAATGATAATTTAAAGGTATATAGAAATTCTATAACTCACGAAAAAAGTAATTCATTTCTTAAAACTATTTCCTCAGATGCTGCTACTTCCTTCGGTTATAACGCTAGTTTTATAGTAATGGATGAATTCTTCATTCAGAGAGATGATTCTTTATGGAATGCTTTGACTACTTCTGTAGCATCTAGATTAAATCCTCTCACTATTGCTATTACTACTGCTGGATATAATAAAAATACTATCTGCTGGAAAGTTAGAGAATATGGAGAGAAAGTCTATAATTCAATTATAGAAGATTCTACTTTTTACTTTTGTGAATATGCTACTCCAATAGATGAAGATTGGACCACAGAAGAATCCTGGAGAAAGGCTAATCCAGGCTTAGATAGTGGAATAGTTAAGATAGATTATCTTAGGAATGAATGCGAAAAAGCTCAGAGGATGCCATCAGCAGAAGCCAGCTTTAGAATGCTTCATCTTAATCAATGGATGAGCTCTGAGCAGAAGTGGATTAGTGATTCTGATTTTATGAAATGTAATTTAGGAGATGTAGATATTAATCAATTCAAAAATGTGCCTTGTTACGCTGGATTAGATTTAGCCTCAGTACGAGATATTACTGCTCTTACTTTATTGTTTGTAGAAGATGATAAATATACGGTAATCCCTTACTTCTTTGCTCCTAAAGAGAATGCTTTTATAAGAAGTAGAAGAGATGGAGTAGACTATTTATCTTGGGAGGCTGAAGGATATATGACCTTAACTCCTGGAGATGTGACTGATTATGATTTTATCCAGGCTAAGATTATGGAGATAGCTGAGATAGTAGATTTAAAAGTAGTAAATTATGATAGATGGAATGCCAGCCAATTAGTGATTTCGTGCCAAAATGAAGGTATTCCTATGAATCCCTACGGCCAGGGATTTCTCAGTATGAGCCAGCCTACTAAGCACTTGGAGAAAATTATATTAAATAAAGAGTTTAATCACGCTGGAAATCCTATTCTTAGGTGGATGATGTCTAATATTAGAATGAAATTAGATGCCTCAGAAAATATTAAGCCAGATAAAGGAAAGAGTACAGAGAAGATAGATGGGATCGTGGCTCTGATAATGAGTATAGGAGCTTATATGAATGCTGATTATGAAGATGATTCTACTTATAATGATAAAGGATTAACTTTCTTATAATTTTATTTTTAGCTTTATACACTATATGAGTATATTTGTGTATATATAGAATTTATGGGATTACTAGATTTTTTTAAATCAGAAAAAAGAAGCCTAAGCTCTTCTTCAGTTATTCAGAATAATTATGGGCTTCAAGCTAATTCTGGAGTTAATGTAGATGAAGATTCAGCTTTAAATTTTTCAGCAGTATGGGCTTGCGTAAGAGTAATATCTGAAGCAGTTGCTTCTCTTCCTATTGGAGTTTTTAAAGAGGATAGTAATGGTAATAGAGGAATAGATAAATCCTCTCCTATTTATTCTCTTTTATCTTATGAGCCTAATAAATATATGACTTCTTTTATATTTAGAGAAGTATTAATGAATAATTTACTTATTCACGGAAATTCATATTTTGAAATTATAAGAGATAATTCTCAGAGGCCAGTAGAATTAAAGTATCTTAATACTGAAGATGTAGAGCCTATAGAGATGGAAGATGGCATATATTATAATGTTAAAAAATATGCTAAGCCAATTCCTCAGTTTAATATGCTTCATTTTTCTGGGATGGGTTATGATGGTATTAAAGGGAAATCAGTTTTAAGAGTGCACGCTGATACTATAGGATTATCTTTAGGAGCTAATGTAACTGCTACTAGTTACTTTGGAAATTCTACTCAGATGGCTGGAGTGCTTAGGCATCCAGGAAAATTATCAGAAGAGGCAGCTCAAAGATTAAGAGCTTCCTGGAATAATAATTATGGAGGGCCTTATAACTCAAATAAAACTGCAGTTTTAGAAGAAGGATTAGATTTTAAAGCTATAAATATTCCAGCTTCTGATAGGCAGCTTTTAGATAGTAGATTATTCCAGGTCCAGGAAATAGCTAGGATTTTTCGTGTTCCTCCTCACTTAATTGGAGATTTATCTAAGGCTAATTATAATTCTATGGAGCAGCTTTCTATAGAATTTGTAAGAACTACATTAAGGCCATATTTAGTAAATATAGAAAGTGAGTTAAATAGAAAATTATTTAGAGAATCTGAGAGAGGGATTTTCTATGTGAAGATGTCAGTAGAGGGATTACTTAGAGGAGATTCTCAAGCTAGAGCAAATTATTATAGAGAGATGCTGCAGACTGGAGTATTCTCCATTAATGAAGTAAGAAGATTTGAGGATTTAAATCCTATAGAAAACGGAGATATTCATCTTGTGCCATTAAATTTTCAATCCTTAAATGATGTAGGAAGTGAAAATGAATAATAGAGCTTTATCAGATATAGATACTAAGCCTACTGATGGAATGGTAGAAGAGGCTATAAGAGGCTTAGAATGGAGAAAGGAATTTGGCAGAGGAGGCACTATGATAGGAATTTCAAGAGCCAGAGATATAAAGAATAGAAAAAATCTTTCGCTTAGTGTAATTAAGAGAATGTATAGTTTTTTTAAGAGGCACGAAGTAGATAAGAAGGCTGAAGGGTTTAGGCCTGGAGAAGATGGATATCCTAGTAATGGAAGGATAGCCTGGAGTTTATGGGGAGGAGATCCTGGATTTTCTTTTAGCTCTAGGAAAGTGAAAGAAATAGAAAGAGAAGAAGAAAAAAATTTAGAAATTATGGAAAAAAAAGAGTTAAGGCATATTCAGAAAATAGAAGAAACTGATGATTCAATAATCATTCACTACGGAAAGAGTAAAGATGATGTAGAAATGATTATGGATGAATCAGAAGAAGTTACTATAGAAGATAGCTATATGAATGAAGAAGAAGAAAATAAAGCTGAATCTAGAGCTATTCCTAATAAAGAATCTAGAACTTTTAATGTTGATAATCTAGAATTTAGAATGGATGGAGATGTAAAAAAAGTTATAGGTTATGGAGCAGTATTTAATTCTTTAAGTAACGATTTAGGAGGCTTTAAAGAAATAATTTCTCGTGATGCTTTTGATGGTACTCTGGAGGATGATATTCGCTTTATGGTTAATCACGATGGCTTACCTTTAGCTAGGACCATTAATAATACTTTAAGATTATCAGTAGATGAGAAAGGATTAAGATATGAGGCTATTATGCCAGATACTACTTTATCTAATGACTTAATGGAATTATTAAAGAATGGCACTATCTCTCAGAGCTCATTTGCTTTTATAGTAGAAGATGACTCTTGGGAGCAGAAGGATGGAGTTAATATTAGGACCATTAATAAAATTTCTAAATTATTTGAAATCTCAGCCGTAACATTCCCAGCCTATTCAGAAGCTTCATCTTCAGTAGCTTTAAGAAGCTTAGAAAATTGGAAAGAAGAATCTGATGAAAATAAATTCAAAGAGAATCTAGAAAAAGAAAAAATAGAAAATCTGAAGGAGCTGCAAGACCTTCACAAAAGAAATCTTGCTGAATTGAAAATTAAATTAATTAAATAACTGATAATGAAAAATTCTAAATCATATTTAGAATCTCGTTCGGAGGTTGTTGAATCTATGGAAAATCTTGTTAATCTTGCTAAGAGTGAGGAAAGAGATTTAACTTCAGATGAGCAAACTCAGTTCGATGATTTAAATAAAAAAGCTGATTCTTTAACTGAATCTGCTACTCGTGCTGCAAAGTATGAAGCTCTTCAGCAAGAGAAAATAAAAAGCACTCCAATGAATAAAGAAGAAGAAAAAGCTACTCGAAGCTGGTCTTTATTTAAGGCAGTTAATGAAATTCGCTCTGGTGGTGTACTTACTGGCTTAGAGGCAGAAATGCATTCTGAGGCAGAAGGAGAAGCTAGAAAAAGTATGCAAGGTATAGGAATTCCTACCTGGATGACTGAAAAAAGAGCTATAGACCAGACTAATAGTGCTATAGCTCCAGTAGCTATCGGAGCTTATGTCGATGCTCTTCAAGCTGATTCTTTATGGAATAGATTAGGAGTGAATAACTTAGGTACGGTGGCAGCTGATACGGTACTTCCAATAGCTGGAGGCTCTTCTGTAGCTTGGGCTGCTGAGGTAGGAGATGCTGCTGATGGTGGTGCAAACTTTGGTAAAGTTACTTTGCAGCCTCATAGATTAAGTGGATATGCTAATTTATCTAATGTTATCTTAGCTCAAAATGGACCAGCTGCAGAAGCTGCAGTAATGAGAGATTTAGGCCGTAATGTAGGTAAGCAAATTGATGCTGCTATGTTTAATTCTGGTACTGCTATCACTAATGCTCCTACTGCTATTCCTTTGACTACTGGAGTATTAACTTTTACTGAGGCTTCTTCTGTAGATGTTGCTAGTGATATGTTAAAAGCTATCCAAACTTTAGCTGATGACCACGGATTAGATGGAAATTTAGCTTTTGTTAATAGCTGGGAATTATACTCTCTTATCAAAACTGCTTCTCAAGTATCTTCAGTATATCCTCTTTATGTAGATGATAAATTAGCTGGCTATCCAGCTTACTTTACTTCTGCTTTAGCTGCTACTGCTGGCACTTCTGGAGATGGTATATTAGGAGACTTTAGCCGTGTGTTTTTCGCTACTTTTGGACCTACTAATATACTTGTAAATCCTTTCAGTAGAGCTTTACAGAATGAAGTTCAATTAGTAGTAAATAATCACTATGACTTTGGTGTAGCTGATGGTGCTTCTTTTGTGAAGTATACTACTCTATCTGCTTAATTTGTTTTTTTTAATTGGAAGAGGATTAATCTCCTCTTCCTTTTTTTACTTTAGATAATGATAATATATAACTTTGTAAGAGAAAATAAGCTTAGAGATTATGGATTTCTAAGACCAGATTCTAGTAATCAAATTACTGAGCCAGTAACTTTATCAGAGGCTAAAGACCATTTAAGAATAGATTCATCATTTACTACTGATGACTCATATATCACTACTTTGATTTCTGTATCTCGTGCAATATGTGAAAATTATGTAGGCTTTTTATTAGCTAATAATGATGATTTAACTTATTACCTGGATAAATTTCCAGATTCTGAAGTAATATATTTAATGGGTGTATTTGAAGCTGATGGAGGCACTCTTAATATTAAATACTGGGATAAAAATAATAATTTAACTTCTTTAGATGGCTCTAAATTTATAGTAGATGAAAATTCAATTCCTTCAAGAATATTTTTGAAAGATGGAGAATCATTTCCTGAAACTTATACTGGTAGACCTAGTGCTATTTATATAGAGATGGAAGCTGGGCCTCAAGGTTATTCTATGCCTAAGCCTTTATACCAGGCTATACTTCTCACTATAGCCCATCTATATGAGAATAGACAGAATGTAGTAGTAGGAGGTAAAGGATATGAGATTCCTATGACTGCAGAATATTTAATGAATCCTTATAGAGTAATTTCAGTATAATGAATATAGGAGCTTTAGATACTTATGTAGCAGTATATAGCACTAATAGAGTGGCTGATGGATTTGGCTCTTATAAGTTTACTGATGCTAATTTTATAGATAACTGCTGGCTTAAAAAAATACCTATTAAATCATTTATGAAATCAGAAGCTGAAAGTAGTAGAGTTAATGAGAATACTTTTGAATTTATAGCTAGATATAATACTCAGCTTATAAGAGCTGGATATTATTTTATTATATCTGGAAGCAGTACTAAGTATTATATTAAAGGAGTAGAAGAAATAGGAAGAAGAGAAGGATTAAAAATTTATGCAGAATCTAAAATTACTGGAGCATAATGGCTAAGAAGGATGAAATATATTTAGACCAAAAAACCCTAAGAGATGTAAGAAATAGCCTCTCTAAAGTTTTTCCTACTACTAGAAAGCAAAATTCTGCTATAGCTAGAGGTATGATAAAATCTTCTAAGCCGATGATTACTGGCCTTAAAAATATGATAAAGCTAGAAGCTAAAGATACTGGTAAATTAAAAAATAGTATTAAGGCTTTTAGAGCTAAGAGATTAGATAAATATAAAAGGCCTTCAGTTTTTATAGGGCCTAAAGTAAAACCTCCTACAAAGTTTAAAGATAAAAAAGGAGCTACTCAAGCTGAAAGAAAAGCCAATGCAGAAAAAAGAGCTGCTTGGGCTAAAAAGCAATCTGGATACTATTTTTACTGGCTAGAATATGGATTTCAGCCATTCGGTAAAGGAGATTTAAAGCCTGGATTAGGTTTACTTCCTAAAGCTACTTCTGCTTATGGTAATCAAGTAATGAGCCAGCTCTATAATAATATTTATGCAGAGATTAAAAAGAGTGCTAATAAACAAGGAATAAAGATAAAATAATGGCTAGTACTGGAAATATAGGGAGTGCTATATATGATATACTTACTAATGATATAGATGTAAGTGGTATATATGGTAATAGAGTAGGGCCTACTAATAACTTAGTAGATAGCACTACTTATCCAAGGATAGTATATACTTTGACTGATATAGAGCCTAGTAATACTAAGGGATCAGATGGAGAAAGTACTCTAGATGTAGTCAAGGTAAAACTGGCACTATTTAATTTAAATTATTCAGAGTTAATAGATGGTCAAAAATATGTCCGAGAAGCTTTAGATTATATAAATTCTGGAGATTATCCATCTTCTGGTAGTAATATTATTGATTTGCAGTCTTGCTCATTTACTGAAATGAATCAAGAGTTTATAGAAGAATTTGGAGAGAATGGAATCTATGTAGCTTATTTAGATTTCCAATTTAGACAAAAGAGAAGTATTACTTCTCCAGATACTATTATGGTATTTGATACAAGAATACAAGGGGGAGCAAGCTCGCCCACAAATCAATTAGTGTTACATTTTCACGGTAGTGAAAATGATTGTGTAGTAGATTGGGGAGATGGAACTACTGAAACTATATCTGGAGGTAGTTTAGAAAAAACTCATACCTATACATCTCCAGGAATTTACAAAGTCACTTTTTCTGGAAATAGAGTATCTTTAAAATACGATGCTTCAATAGGTGGTACTTCTGCTGGAAGGAGGGATGCTTATAAACTTTTAGAAATAAAAAATTGGGGGATATTTGTATTTAATACTGATTCTTTGTTCGAGGGTTGTAAAAATATGACAATTACAGCTACTGATATACCTACTATTACGGCAAATACTTTCACAAATATGTTTGCTTGGTGCTTTAATATGACTGCTCCAAGCACTATGAATGATTGGGATGTTAGTGATTTAGTAGGCTTTCAATCTTGTTTCTATTTTTGTTTAAAATTTGATACTTATATAAATGATTGGGATGTCTCTAATTCTACGAATTTTCAAAGTATGTTTAATCAATGCTCTATCTATAATCAAGACTTAAATAATTGGGATGTCTCTAATGGTAGGAATTTTAACTATATGTTTTATGTAGCTAATACATTTGATGGAGATATTACTACTTGGCAATTTACTACCACAAATGATATCTCAATGGTTTATATGTTATCTGGAAGAAACTTTAATAGAGATATATCAAATTGGAATACAGAAAGAGTTACTACTATGCAGCAAATGATATACAATAATCATCAGTTTAATCAAAATTTAAATTCTTGGGATTTATCTAATTGTACTAATGTATATAGAATGCTTTATGGATTAGACTTTTACGACCAGCCAATGGATAACTGGGATGTGAGTAACATCACAGATTTTAGAGATTTTATGAGAAATTCAGATGGATATTCTACGGCTAATTATGATGCTTTATTAATAAGCTGGAGTGCTCAAGATGTATCACTCAATGAATCTATAAACTTTGGAAGCTCTCAATATACTGCTGGAGGAGATGCTGAAGCTGCTAGAAATTTTTTAATAACTAATAAAGGATGGAGTATAACTGATGGAGGAGCTGCATAAAATAGAAAAACCTGGAGAAAAAGTATACTTTATAGCTTATGATAAAGATAATAATATCAAAAGCTATGGAGAAGTAAATTCTAATCAAGTGATGGAGACTATATGTCATAGATTAGAAGTATTTAAAGAAGAAGAAAAACCTAATTTATTTCAAGATGAAGAGAATTGAGCTAAAAAAAGACTGGAAAAGAAAGGGAAGGAAAACTATCTCAGCTGGCACGGTCATAAGAATAGACCTAGAACTATATGAAAAACTAGATAAAAAAGGATTATTTACTGAAAAAAAGAAAGAGGTAAAGGAATCTGAATCAAATATTAATATTATTAAACCTAATTAAAAATGGCTACTACTGGAATTATTAATGGTACTGACCTACTCGTATATGTAGGAGGTACTGCAATCACTCACTCTACTTCTGCCTCTATTTCTTTCTCTATGGAGACTAGAGATGCTTCTACTAAGGACTCTGATGGTTACAGAGAGATTTTAGAAGGACAAAGAAGTTTTACTATTGAAGCTGAAGCTATGACTGCTTTAGATGCTGCAGAAGGCTTTGAAGATTTATTTGCTGCTTGGGTGGCTCGTGATATACTTACTATCAAATTTGCTACTATTGACTCTGCAGACCAATTCTACCAGGGGCAAGGATATTGTACTTCTTTAAGTATGGATTCTGGAGTGGAAGATTCTTCTACTTTCTCTGCTACTTTTGAGATGACTGGTACGGTAACTACATCTTAATATTATTCTGTTGATTGGGGTAAGGGCTTCGGCTCTGCTCCATTCAGCTTTTAACTTAATCAACAAAAAAAATGTACGAATTAATTACTATAAATAATAAAGAGCTTCCTATTTTCTTCGGAATGAATTCTCTTAGGCTATTCTGTAAAGCTACTAATAAGAGCTTAAATGATTTATCTAGCTTAGGAAGTAATATGAGTTTAGATGATTCTTGCGAGCTAATAAAGGCTGGATTAATTGATGGCCATAGAAAGGCTGGCAAAGATTTTAAAATGACTATAGAAGATATAGCTGATTTACTAGATGATGATATGGATTTATTAGCTAGAGCTATGGATATTTTTAGCAGTCAATTTACAACTGAAGGAAAGGGAAACGAAAAAGGGAATACTCTGCCCAGAAAGAAAAAGAGTTAAGCTGGGATGATATAGAATCCTACGCATATGGAAGGATTAATATTAAGCCTTCTGATTTCTGGAATATGACTTTCAGAGAGTTTTTATTATATCAAAAAGGGTATTTAGAGAAGCTTGAAGATGAGCAGATTCACGGCTGGAATATGACTAGATTTATAGCCAGCTATATACTGCAGCCTCATTTAAAAAAGGGAAAATCTATAAAGCCTACTGATATTATGAGACTGCCAATAGATGGAAAAAGTGAGGATAAAATAGATTTAGAAAAGAGAAGAAAAGCAGCAATTTTAGCAGCTAAAAAAGTAGAAAAATTAGAGAAAAAGAATGCTGAAAAATCTAAAAAATCAGTAAAAATAGAATCTTTATTTTCTAAAAAAATCTAAAAATTTCTTCTCTAGCATTTTTCTTCTATTAGAACTTCTCGTATTTTTGATATATTGATACGCTGGAGGGGTATTAGTGGCTTAAACGGCTTAAAAATGGGCTTAAATGAGGTCCAGTAAAAGTATAAAAAAAGGGTAAAAAATGGCAAAAAAAAGCTTAAATATTTTTGTAGGGCTTAATGATAAAAGCTTTCAGAAAGGGCTAAAAAGGCTGAATAGAAGTCTTACAAGATTCGGCAGTAAGATGAAGAATGTCGGCTCTAATTTGACTTCTAAAGTTACTATGCCTTTAGCTTTAGCTGGTGGTGCTTCTATTAAAATGGCTTTAGATTTTGAGTCATCTATGACTAAGATTCAAACTCTTGTAGGAGCTACTGCTGAGCAGATGAATCAGTATGCAGCTGGTGTAAAAAATATAAGTACAGAAACTGCAATAGCCCAGAAAGATTTAGCAGATGGTTTATTCTTTATTACTTCTGCTGGCCTTCAAGGAGAGGAAGCTTTATCAGCTTTAGAAGTATCTGCTAAGGCTTCAGCTATGGGAATGGGAGAGATGGATTCTATAGCCAATGCTCTCACTTCTGTAATGACTGCTTATGCTGATGAAAATATGACTGCTGCAAGAGCTGGAGATTTATTACACGAAACATTAAAGCAAGGTAAATTTGATGCTGGCCAGTTTATGGATAAATTAGGGAGTGTCATTCCAGTAGCTGCAGCTGCTGGTATTTCTATGGAAGAACTAGGAGCAGCTTCTGCTACTATGAGTAAGCTTTCTGGAGATGCAGCTGGTACTCTTACATCTATGAAAGGATTAATGATGGCACTATTAAAGCCTTCAGAGCAGCAGAAAGAGATATTAGATGGATTAGGATTATCTACTGATGAATTAGGCCAGATGATGGATAATAGCCTTATGGGCACTTTAGAATTCTTATTTAAAAATTTAGAAGGGAATAATGAGGAGCTTCTAACTATGTTCGGTAATTCTAAAGCAGTAGTAGGAGCTTTATCTACTATGGGTTTACAAGCTGATACTTATGCCCAGGTATTAGATGGAATGAATAATAGCCAGGGAAATATTAATGATGGGATGGAAATCCTAGAGAATACTGCTGGCCATAAATTAAAGAAGGCTTTCACAGAGCTTCAAAATGTAGGAATAGAATTAGGAAATATCTTACTTCCAGTAGTCACTAAAATAGCTAAAGGATTTTCTAAATTTATGAAGTTTTTTACTGGATTAGATTCTACTACTAAAAAAACTATAGTAGCTATAGGATTATTAGCAGCAGCTATAGGTCCAGTAATATCTATAGTAGGAAGTTTAGTAACTGCTTTTGGAGCTTTAATGAGCCCAGTAGCTTTAGTAGTAGCAGCTATAGTAGGAGGAGCTTTTTTAATATATAAGAATTGGGATGCCTTTAAAAAGCTTTTAGTAGATGTTATTAATTACTTTATAGATTTATATAATGAATCTGTAGGATTTAGATATATAGTAGAATCAATAGCATTTCAATTTAAGCAGCTAGTAGGAGCAGTTAAATTCTTCGCTTCTGCTGGAATGGCTTTAATTAAAGGATTTGTAAGTAATTTTACTAATTTATTTGGCTCTATAGGAGATATTATAGCTGGAGTATTTACTTTAGATAGAAAAAAATTAGCTGAAGGTTTAGAAGGAGCTAAAGATGCTTTATTAGATACTTTTAATCCTAATGAAAATGAAGATTTAAAAAAAGCTACTAAAGAATTTGCAGAATCTACTCAAGAGAATTTTAAAACTGCTTACGAAAATATCCAGGGTAAAAATCCAGTAGAATATATAACTGAAGAAGATATTCAGAATGTAGCTGATAAGGCTGGTAAAATGGCTACTGATGTAATGGATGAAATCAAAAAA
>VMHT01113172.1_pt1 | contig 12355 bp, 8 predicted proteins | sample 4693611 | NCBI WGS metagenome assembly VMHT01 (sample SAMN12280063, study PRJNA550983) | marine metagenome | isolation source: seawater sampled from same location over 5 years 0.02-0.2 micron viral filtrate | place: USA: collected off the coast of southern California halfway between the port... ...
ATCCCCTCGTATCCAAAGCATCTGCAGATGAAGGTGCTGTAAAGATGGAGGTTACAGAAAAGGTTGATGAGGAGACTGGTGAGGAGAACCCTAATTTTGAATACTCTGATGAAGAAGTAATTGAAGAAGATGAACCAGTCCCAGTAAAACAAAAAAAGAAATTACAAAGAGAAGAAGTGTTTAAGACTCCTCAAGTGATGGCGGTTAATGAACCTGTAAAAGAAAAGAAGAAGAGAAAACCACCCTCTGAACGCCAACTAGCAGCACTCGCAAAGGCACGTGAGAATATGAGAATAAAAAGGGAAGAAGCAAAAAGATTAAAAGCAGAAGGCAAGGAAGCACCTATAAGTAAAAGAAAGGCACGGCAAAAGAAAGAAGTTCAAGAAGAAGTCCGTAATACTAAGGTAATGTTTAGTGAGGAGCAAGTAGCAAAGATCACAGCAGACGCATTAACTCAATATGAAGAAAAAAGAAAAGTTCGTAAAGCACAGAAAGCAATTGTTAAAGAAAAAGAAGAACAAGAGTTAAAAGTCCAGCGTCAAGTTCAGAGAGCAATGGGACAACCAGCACAAGATGATATTTGGGGACAAGCACTCGCAGGATTAATATAAACTCTGATCATCATACAATTTATAAGTAGAATATGTGAAACCATTACATGCATCTTTAAGATATAATGTTCCAATTGCTGGATAAATAAACTTTGTAATGATATCTTTTTTTTGAAGTGAAATATATTCTGTATCAATTGCTCTCATCTTTTTACCATTCGGCATCTGTGTCAATATATGCTGAGCAACTTGAGCATTTGGAATAAAATAAGAACAAGCGTGAGCAACTCTAAATTCTTTAGGATCTATTACATTAAGACCTTTACTAAAATTTTCTCGCACATTATCTTTTATATCTTCAAACTTTTTAAAATCTTTCATAAGTGGAGCATTTATCTGTCCGCCTATGTAACAGAATTCTTTTACATTTTCTAACTCATCCAATCTATCAAAATCTTCTATGATACAATCATCTTCTATGATTACAATATTTTTTAAGTCTTCTTGAATAATCTTCTTTAATAGATTTCTATGGGATAATGAACAAGCAGTAACCTTCCTACGATACTCCATGTTCGCATTATGACGAAAATGTAATTCTTCTGTTTGTTCTTCAGTGACATCTTCCCACCATATCGCAGGATATAATTCATATTTTTCATCATATTTTTCTCTTCTTTCTTCATAAGCATTAATGACAAAAACTTTCATCTTTACAATAAAAAAGAAAATAAAAATATATATAATACATATAAATGGAAAAAGGACCCAGCGTCATCCCTGTAAGAGATCCCGAAGTTCAATACTTAAATAAATCTGGATTACCTCCTGTTCATAAACATCTTCCGCAGATAGATGGTTTTGGAGGTGGAGCGTGTGTATTGCTCGTATCACCAGTAAAAACTGGTAAATCCACGCTTATCAGTAATATGCTTCTTAATAGCGACTTCTACGATGCTCAGGAACGTTTTGATTCAACTCATATTATTTCTAATACGATAGCAAATGATGTTACATCAAGATTTCTTAAAGAGGCATTTGATTGTTATGATCAGTACAATGATAGTATTATAGATGGTATCGTAGAAAGACAGAAAGAGTTTGATAAAGAAGATCAACCTGAAATATCTGTGATTATAGATGATTGTTTGGGATCAATTAAAAGAGAAGGTAGAATAAATCATCTTGCGAGTAGATTTCGTCATTTTAATATTAAGTTATTAGTTATCTCTAGTCAAAATTTCAGATCTGTTTCTCCAATCATTAGACAAAACGCCACGAACGTTATTATTGGATCACCATTTCCAAACAGAAAGGAATTATTAAAGGTGGCGGAGGAATACGGGGATCTGTTTGGAGGACCCGAAAAATTTATTGGTCTATACAAAAAAGCGACACCCGATAGATATAATTTTATACATCTTGATTTACAAGAGAATCCTCCTATTATGTATCGTAATTTTGATGAAGTTATGGCGGTGGGAGATAAACCAAGTGTAAGTGTTGCTGAGGGAGATATGGATGATATTTTAAAAAAAGATAATTTAGAAGAAAATGTTGATACATCATAAATATGGACTTATACAATATTAATGAGGCAAGATCACAGGGTAATGCTCGGACACAGAGTAATGATTTATACAATGAACAGATTTTAACTGCTCGTGACAATATTAATAATGCTCTAGATCGTGAGGGCATTCAGGCAAAGGCAGGAGTTTCAAAAGCGAAGTCGGATGCATCACAAGATAAAATGTTATATGAATTTCACGATACAATAGCGAGTGTTGGTATCGGGCAAGGTGTTCATAGTTTTGGAAAGAGTGTTGCTGCTTACAAAAAAGTATCAGCAGCAACGGGAGGAAAACAAGGATTTTTTAGATCACAGAGGGAATTAGCGGTTCAAAATAATCCTAAGTTAAAGGCAGTTTATGGGGATGCTACAATTTTGAATGATAAACCTGCTGCTGCTAAAGTAACTACTATGACAGATGATGTTCTTGGAGCAGAACCATTAAATCCTATGGATAGAGCAACAGCAGCGAAGAAAGCAGTTTTAGGTGAAGGACCGCAGGCGGATGCTGTATGGAATGAATCAACACCTGAAGATCGTGCTAAGATTGTAAATAATTATTCTCCTGCTGGTGAAACTGCTGCGAGTAATGCTAATACACCTTCTGTTACTAGTAAAAAACCTTCTGCTACGAGTACTCTTGAGAGTGCTACCGATGATACAGAAGATGCTTTTGATAAAGCGAAAGGTAAATTATCTGCTGCTGCTGAAGGGGGTCTTTCAAAAGCGAGTCTTGGATTAAAGGCGGTGGGAGCAGTTGGTGGTGCTGTATCTGCTTACGAGTTAGCGACGAGTGGTCTTGCTGGAACTGTAGATCCAAAGACGGGTAAGAAAAAATATGATGTTGCTGCGGATATCGGTCAGGTGAGTGGATTGATTGGAACTGGATTAGATCTTGTTGGGACTTTTATTCCTGCTCTAGAACCTCTAGGAGCATTAGCGACGGGAATATCTGCAATCGCGGATACAATAGATAGTCATAAGACGGATACAGATAAAGTAACAGATGCTACGAATGAACAGAATTCAGTTGAGACTCGGAGACAGAGTCAGATTGCTGCTTTAGGACCTCTTAAAAAGACAAATGCTCCTGTGAATCAAATGGTCTCAAGTGGATTAGTTGCTACAGGACAGCAACATGTTCAGAATGCGACACAGGGAACTGGATCATTTTAGATTTTTTTTTGATTTTAAATTAAAATATAAATCTATATAAAAATGCCTACACAATCGTTTTGGAGTGCCGAAGAAAAAATACCAATCTCTCAAAAGAAAGTTTCTGTTCAAGCAGAAAATGGTCTTAGTTATCAATTAGGACAGCAAGTAAATTTCGTCATTCCTCCCTCTGTTGGATTTATGATGCCTAGCGAAACCTACCTCCGCATGGATGTTCGTGTTCAGTTACCTTCTGGACAGACTGGTGTTCCGGTGACCCTTGACGGTGACCTAGGGGCAAATGTTTTAATTCGTGATATTAGGGTCTCTAGTGGGGGTGCTCAGAACCAAATTCTTGAAGAAATTCAGAATGTGAATGTATTAAGTGCTCTTAAATATGATTACGAGACAAATGATAATATGAGACGCAAACGTGCTCTCACAGAAGGCACTATTCTTGAGAGTAATAAAGCACGTCCTAATCAGGGATCTACTACTACTAATATGAACAATCTTGATACGAATCCGTACTTTGATCGTAATGGAAGCAAACTTGAAAACAGTGATTTTAAGACTGTTAAAGCACTTCTCACACTACCTACAGGAATCTTCCAGAATGATAAAATCTTTCCTCTTGGAATGACGCAGGGTCTCCGTATAGAAATAATTCTAGAAGACGCAAATAAGGTTTTCCGTCAGTTGGAAACTGGTCTTAAAAATAAGAGAGTAACTGCTAATCCTATTTTCCATTCACAGAATGGTTCAAATGCTTCTCGTCTCCCCTGGGCGAATGGTGATACTAAAGGGTTTTTTTACCTTGAACGTGCGAATGGTGTTATATCTGTTGAGACTTGTCCTTTCTCTGTTGGTGATAAACTTGCTTTTGTAAATCCTCGTGATGTTGATATTGATGATCCTGGTGACTCACGCATACCTATAGATGCTGCTCCTGCTGGAAATATCCTCACGGTCACAGTGACAGATGTTGCTTATGATGCTGCTGCTGGAGGTGGATCTGCTACGACTGGTTTAGTTAAGATAAGTTGCACGGATGTAGAAAATAAATGGGGTCAATCAATTACTCCTTCTGCGACTAAAAAGTTCTATGTCTATTCTTGTGGAGTAGATGAAGCAGCGTCATACACTCCTACTTGCTCTGTAGATAATGTTGAACTGATTGTTCAGCAGGTTGAGATGCCCGCTGGTTATGTTTCTAAAATGAACTCTATGATGAAGGCGGGTGGTGCGATGAACTATGATTTCCTTTCATACACTAATTACAAATATTCTCAGTTACAGAGTGACCGTGTTGTAAATATTCGTCTGCCTATTCAGAACTCCCGTTGTAAGTCAATCCTTGCTATCCCTACGGATGCTACTCCTTACACTGCGAAACAGACTATTTTTGCTGGTGATGATGTTTATAGAGTAAATAACATTACTCGTGATACTGGTGGCGGTGATTACTCATACAATCACTCCACTCGGAGTGGACTCGTAGGGATTGCTGATCATGCGAGTAACTATCAGTTTATTTACAATGGTAAATTAAATCCTAACCGTAAAGTGCCTCTTAACCGTATCTCTGTAAATCGTGGTAATGAGATGCCTCTCAATCAGCAGAGTTTCATTGAACAAGAAAAGGCGTTGAGAATGGCGAACATTGATCCGCTATCTTTTGAGAAATGTCAAGAGAATTTCTTCATTGGAAGGGCACTAAGTTTATCTTCGGGTATCTACGATGCAAGAGGTCGTGATTTCAATCTTCAGGTAGAATATCAAGAATCAACAGGACCTTCTAAAGCGAAACTCTGGAATTGCTTTGTTGCTCATTTAAGACGCATTGTGGTGCGGGGGGATTCAATAAGTATGGAGATATAGAGGAGATACTATTTAAAAAGAAGGTATAAATATATATTATGTAAATGAGTTATTACGAGAGAAATAAAGATAAATGGAAGGAATATAGTAGAATCTCAAAAGAACAAAAGAAATTAACATCTTATCCATTAATCTATAAGTTAGAATGTCATATAACAGGATTAATTTATATTGGTAAAACAACACAAAAAATATATGACAGAAAAGGAAAACATATGTGGGATTATAGAAATAGAAAAGATGTAGTCACAGCACATAAAGTAATGGAGAATGATAATTGGGATATCTATGAAATAGAAAGAGTAGATGATAAATCTAAATTATCTGAAAGAGAACAATATTGGATAGATAATACTGAATGTGTTAATAAACTCAACGCTATACAAAAGATATCTGAGAAAGAAGCACGCAGAAGATACTGGAATAATCATAACGATAGACTTTTACTGATACAAAGAAATAAAAGGCATTATCGTGCTTCTTGGGGTGGTGATGAAAGAAGGCAAAATAATTTATTACTAATATCACCTGATCTTTTTGTCAACGCAAATGATATCTTTTTTTAAAATAATTTTTTAATTTATAATATATTTTACATTATAAAACAATAATGTCATCCCGCCAAAACCTTCAAGTGACTCCAAGCAACCACACCTCAACTGGAAAGATATCTTACAAAGATGGTAATCCTCTTATTCAATTTATTATCGGTGAACAGGACCGTATGCTTATCGGAAATTCTGTACGACTAGTCGGTAAATTTAATGTATTTAAGGCAGATGGAACTCTATCTACAACTCCTCTTCGTATGAGCGAACAGTTAGGTCTATATTCTATCATTGATTCTCTTACGATCAAATCTCAAGCAACTCATCAGGTAATTGAAGAAATAAAACATTTTCCAAGATTTATGGGATCATACCTTCCCGTTACTTCTTCGGAACAGGACAATGCTGGTCACTTAACTGAGACTGCTCTAACGTCTGTAAATTACGTGAATCAGCAGCACACTGTCGTTGGGATGCCTACTTCTCTGAATGTTACTACTAAGAAGGGTGGAAACTCTTTCTGTATTAACCTTCCTTGCGGACTGTTTAACGGACAGAATCCTATCCCTCTTATGGCGAATGGTGCTGGTGGAGTCGGTGGTCTCCTCGTAGAAATTCAACTTGCTCCTGATTCAAACGTTCTGTTTGATGCTTCGGGTGATTCAACATCTGCTGATGTTAAAGATTCATTTTATGAACTAAATAATTTAAGTATTTCTGCTGAGGTTATGACTCCTGATCCATCTCTTCAAGTCCCTCCTGCTTCCACATTTGAATACAATTCTATTTCATCCTACTTCACTACATTTAACTCTACGAATGCGATTGTAAATTTCAACCTTGGTCTATCCCGAGTACTCGGGGTCTTTGGAAACATTATATCTGCTGATAAAATTAATAACAGAGGTGAGAATGGTCTTGCTAATAACTTTCCTGTAAATAGTGGTGGGGATGAACTCCCTGCGAAGATTCAGCAGTTATTTTTCACTCGTGGTGGTGAAAGATTCCCATTAGAATACAATATTGATACAGTTCAGAAAGATTCAAGTGTTGCTGCGAATGCTGGTAGTGATACAGCGGATACTCAGATTGTTCAGAATTATATGAATGCTATTACTCAGTTCTCTAAACTTCGTCGGACTTCTACGAATCCTCTTAACACTAAATATACTGCTGGGACTCCTGCTGTTGTAAATATTAAGGTAGATGGAGGCAGTTCGGCAGGTTTAGGAGTCGCGTATGATGTGATCTCTGGACAAGGAGTAGATTTTTCATCTGTTAATTGGGGTATGAATATGGAGTGTGGTCTCACTACGGATAATCCTCAGGCATTCTATCTATTTGTTCATTCCAAGCAGACCCTAGCATTCAGCGGTGACGGTATTTCTGTTGTTCGTTAAATGATATCTTTTCAATAGTTTTTTAAAATAATTTTTTTATTTATAATATATTTTACATTATAAAATAATGTCTTACGCAACCTCAAGTGACCAATCGCAAATGATGTCTTCTACGCCAAGTCCTGCAGATGCTTCCGCCGTCCCCGATCTGGTAAGAATCGGACAAATTCCATCTAATACCGCTATTGATATTGAAACAGATGTCCTAGATCCAGTCGTTCATACAGATTCTTTCTGTAGATTCCAGTTTCAGAATAAAGGTATCCTTCATTCCAATTCTAAGATTGTATTAAGGTTACAGAAAAATGCTCAGGATGCTTATCTGCCTGTGGGTGTCGGGATACATTCTCTAATTCAGAGAGTTTCGCTCCGGTGCGGAACTAAAACTATTTCAGAAATTGATGATTTTGCTCACTACATTGCTTACAAATCTATGTTCTTATCTAATGAACATCAGAAACAGAGAGAACTATTTATATCTGGTCGTCGTCTTGCTCATAAACCGTATTACAGCGAAGGGAGTAATGATTGGGGTGGTGCGGATGCTGTCCTACAGACGGAAGCACAGCGTGTTGGTCTTGACGTAGGAGTTCAGACAAGTGCTACGAGAACTCAGAATGATGGTGATATTAGTGATCGTCTATTTGTTAAAACGACTGCTGCTTACGGACCCGAATTTTCTGTATCTATTCAGGATCTATTCCCCTTCCTCTACACGAATCAGTTACCTCTCTTTATGATGACTGAACCAGTTACGATTGAAATCTTTTTCAATGATGCTGTTAATGAACGTATGTGTCTCCCTGCTTCTGCGAGTGGGTCTGCTGCTACTGCTTCATTCCCTATTGATACGAGTGCTACTGAACTAATTGCTGATTACCAGTATTTCCCTCAGGAGATGATGGAACAGTATGCTGCTCAGAATGCTAATCTATCATTTACATTTATGGACTACAGACTTGCAAAGAGAACGATCCCTGTAAATGCTTCGGGAACTGAGGCATCCACTGGACAACTCATTGTGAATGTTGGTGGTGCTGGAAGACTTGTTACTAAAGTATTTACTGCTCTTTCTGATGATAATGTTAAAGGTATTTCTATGCTACAGAACTATCATTCAAAATCACTCACTCGTGATTACGCTAACGGCACAGTTGCTCTGAGAGAAAATGGTCTCCTTACTGCGAATGCTAAATATAACGATCATTTCTTGTATCCTGTAGATGTTGATAACTCAGCACAGCAGTTCCATAATCTAACTCAGGGTGAGGGTATGGTTCCGTTTATCTATCGTGAGGAGTACAATTTTGAAGGACAGGGTCTTGCTTCGGGACAGTATGAAGGTCATTCACAGAAGAATGAAGTATCAGGTCTTGCGGGACAGTTTTTCTATCAGTGCTATAAACTGAATCGCAATGAGAGAATTAATTCAAGAGGCATTGAACTTTACAATACTTGGGATAAACTTAAGAACTCTAAATCTTCAGGTGCTAATACTATGACACTCCGCTCGTATGTTGAACTGATCCGTGTTGCTCAGTTGGTTGATGGTAAGATAGAGGTCTTTTTTGCCTAGTGAATAAATTTGAAACATTTAAGATATCTTTTTTAATTTAATAATGGAGTATAAATATCATAAAACTAATAAAATATCTGACTGGAGGCGAAGAGGTCTAATATTAAGAGAAGGTGAAACTTATGATATCTTTTACGATAAATGGGTAGAGACGACTCATTGTGAATCTTGTAATGTAAAATTAAATTTTAGTGGTTCTGGTAAAAATGGAAGATGTTTAGATCACGATCACGATACAGGATATTTTAGAAATATTCTCTGTAATAGTTGTAATCATAAAAGAATAAATCCTAAAGATAGAAAAACACATAATAATAATAAAACTGGGATACCAAACATCTCTCAAAGAATAAGAGGTAAATGCGTAGATTATCAATATATGAAAACAATCAATAAGAAAAGACATCAAAGGTATTTTAAAACTCTGGAGCAGGCATTGGAATATAAAACAAATTTTGAAAAAAATATATAATACATATAAATATGTCTTACACAGATACAATCATATTGGAAGCAAATAGAAAGTCTTCTGTTGAATTTCTGGGAGGAAATACAGAATCTAAAAACACATGGAACAATGCTCTTGGTTCAGGAATTAAATTAGGAATCGGTGATACTATATCAGTTCATTCAGCATATATATCTGAAATAGGAAATGAAGAATCTACGATAGAAATTACAGGACGTAAAGCAGTTGATAATGAAGGACGGACTCAGAGATATACTACAAATAATGTATCTGTACAGAGGACTTATGGTGAAAAGAATAATGGATCTGCTACATTAAATTTACAGACTGAAGAGGGTAATTATGGATGGGAATATACACAAGATGAACCTACTGTAAATGATATTCAAGATGATGAGATAAATATGACTCATTCATATTATAAATGTAATCAGGGTGATAATTACATAACATTACCACGAGCATTTGGTAGTCGTGATGTATCTGGATGGTATCAGCAAGGTCGTATTTGGCGTGAATATAATGCATCTTTTAATGGGGAAGTTAATGGACCAAATCCTTATCGTTTAGGAAGTGATTATTGTGATGTGAGATATTACGGACAATATGATGGATGGGGATTTAATGATACTGAAGATCAACGGGGGACAAGAGTTGAACTAGCAAATGATGGATCTCGTTATACATTATTTACAAGAAAAGAGTTTAAAAATTATGTTCCTGAAGGTAAAAAAACTGGATTTTGTCTTCAAGGTGAGCGTGATCCCGCTATGATGGATTTTATGTGGTATAAGAAAACTGTTAAATATAATATTTCACGAGGGTTTAACAGTCCTGCGAATGTTGCGACACAATTTACAAATATTATGAGTGATGTAAATAAAGTTGAAAGTGAATCTTGGGGAGATGAAATAGATTCAAGTGGTTCTCGGAATGATGGACAGATAGCGAATAATAATATATCTCTAACTGCTACATCAAACACCTACGAGAGATTTCCATGTGCTACTGGATGGTTCTTACGATCCAATGCTGAGATGTTTTTTAGAGATAATTATAGTGATGTAGTTCGTGAAAATATGTATCAACCTTCTGATGATATTCAGGGGTGGGAAGAAAAGAGTAATCAGTTTGGTTTTAACAGTGCTGATGTTTTTGGGAATGGCGGACATACCGCTACAGATGAGGCGTATGCTCCGAACGTTCCTAGAGTCACCGCTGGATATAAGATTAGGAATATTAGGAATGTAACAAACGGAACAGTAATGGGTATGCCCCCTGGACTCGCAGGAGTAACTGTAACAGGTGTGAGAGATTTAAAACAGATAGGCGGACCAGCAGGAGGGGGAGACCTTCCATCACAAAGTTTATTTACAGTGAGTGGAGTGGTAGAGCAGAATTTTTCATTTCCAGTGACTCCGGGTCACATATTAGCATATGAATTTACAAATGAGCATATGGTTCCTTGGTATGATTCTTGTTTTTCAACAGTGGGATTTAAAAGACCTGAAATTCAAGAGGCAGGTCGTGAATTAATGGTGGATGGTGATATTTCTACTGGTGATTATCGTCCGAGTACAGATGGTGCTTTTTCAACTTGGGCGATGAATTATCCTTTATCAACTCATAATGTAATAGATCAAAAGAAGCATGATTTTTCAAAGACACTATTAACACAGATACCTTGGAATGATACAAATTTATTAATATTAAAGAAATTATTTGAAGCACAGTCTCTGTATCCTGAATTATTTGAATACGATAATATGTCGGCATCTCAAAAGGCATTTATTAATACAGCAGGAGACACTGTTGCTGGTGAGAATGTATCAGTAGATAACATGCGATTTCTTCATATGAATGATAATACTGGAGATAGTAATGAGACGGTTATTGTTACATTTGTATCTTGGACAGAATATGATCAGGGAGGATTCTTAATAGTAAATGATGCATCTTCATTAAAAGCGGGGATGAGGTTAGCACTTAGTGACGGGGACGGGGAGAATCGTGCTTTCCCTCCAGATACATTTATTACGAGTATAGAGGCAGGAAATAAATTATTCTTATCAAATGATTATAACGCCTCACAGGGTCTTGGTGTTACTTCGGATATATATTTTGAGGGACAAGGTTTAGGATCAGATCAATATTTTTCAAATGCTGATTTACCGACAGCACGTGATAATCATCGTGCTGGTGCGGTGTTCTTTGATTATAATCCTGATCGTGCAGATATCTTAGAAGGTGAAGGTAATGCTTTGGGTGATGCTTATGGTAGTCTTACATACGGATTTGCGAGAAAATATACTTATTTAAATGCTGAATATATTTGTTTTTCTGTAGAGAAATATCAATCAGGAACGATACCTGAAATATTATTTCTAGGAGGAACTACTATATCATCATACAGATCTATAGGATTTGATAAACATTTTAATGCTTATGGGACTGCTGCGATTCTTTTAACGAATGGACTTGCTGGTATCTGGGGAGCAAATTATGTAGATACGGCATTACAAGGAAATGGGAGTTTTTGTTTCGGAAATATGGATGATGAGAATCAGACAACTCTTCCAAGTGGTTCAAAGACTGGAAATATTTTTAAAGCGATATTACCTCAACCTGCTCGTGACGGTTTATTTAACGCATCAAGTGTGAATACACGTTTCGGACCTTTTCCTTCACCTGAAACATCTGTAGCATTTAATGAGATATATTGTGGAGCGAATCAACCATCTTTACAATTTGCTTCTGATTCATCAAGGTTTTCTTTTACATCATTACATACTGCTGAATTGGTAGGAACGAATACATTATCCACGTCATCAGCACAAGATGTAGGAGATGCTACGTCGGTAGTTTATAAAATAAATAAAAGATTAAGTAGATTAAATTATAGTCCTACATTTATTCCTTATAATAATGTTTTTAAAGTTATAGGAGAAACATCAGCATCTGGAACACCAATAGAGAAAGATCAAAATACTGTTCCTAATACAATAATGGATGCTCAGGGAGGAATATTTATTGAAGATTATGGATGTGATGAAGCGAACTGGACACAATCTCTATGGGAACTAATTGGATTTAGTTATGAACAATTTCATCGTAAAGGGTCGCGTCTTGCAAGATATAATAATACAGGGATAACATCATCAACACCTACTACAAATGCTCTTATAAAAACTGAGGATACTCA
>VMHT01195978.1_pt1 | contig 12355 bp, 8 predicted proteins | sample 4693611 | NCBI WGS metagenome assembly VMHT01 (sample SAMN12280063, study PRJNA550983) | marine metagenome | isolation source: seawater sampled from same location over 5 years 0.02-0.2 micron viral filtrate | place: USA: collected off the coast of southern California halfway between the port... ...
CAGATGCTAGAGTAGCTCTAGGTAATGCCGCTAGTGCTACTAATATAAATATTTCTTCTAATAATACTGGAGGCGATGATGTTCATCCTGTTTTTGTTGATGATGCTGGAACTAGTCAAAGTGCAGCAATTGACTCTGGATTGACCTATAATCCAAGTAGTGGAACAATGACATTCTCTCAACTAAATATAAAAAATAGTTCTGGAACAACTAATTTACAGATTTCTGCTAATGGAAATATTGTCACTCAGAAGAAAATTGGTTCTACAAATGATTATGTACAAATTACTGGTAATGAAATTAATTCTTATATAGGAGGTAATGAAATTTTAAGTGTAACTAGTTCTGGAATAGATGTAACAGGTACTATAACGGGTTCATTAACAGGTGATGTTACTGGTTCTTCTGGTTCATGTACAGGTAATGCTGCTACTGCTACTAAAATAGCATCTATAGATAATAATAATATAGTTCAACTAACAGGTTCACAAACATTAACTGATAAGATATTAAATAATCCAACATTGGATGGTACAATTACTATTTCTGGTGATTTAGTTCCTGATGCCCATGAAACTCATAATTTGGGTAGTTCAACTAATGCATTTCAGGACATTCACCTAGGCGGGCGCACAATATATTTAGGTGGAATGAAAATAGAAAAAAATGAAAATGTTGATAGCATTAAAATATTAGATGCGAGTGATAATCTAATCCCATTTCATACAAAAGAACTAATGATTGATAATCGTATTAGACTTAGTAAAAATGCATCTACTCATAAATTAGAATTTCATGATATGTCCACAGGATCTGCTGTAATCTCAAAAGTAGATCATGATCATATAGCAGATGATATACCAAATAATAAATTACAAAATAACACTATTAGTGGTAAAGAACTTGGAACTGATTTAAGTAATTTAGATTTATATTACGGTCTTGAATGGTATAATGGAAGCGACTATAATGGAAGTTCCGTATCCACATTGAATATTAAATTAAAATCGGGTGGTGGATTAGTAGTAGATAATAATGGTTTAAGTGTAGGAACTGTGGCAAGTGCAACTACAGCAACTACAGCACTCGTCTCCTCCACAGCAACTAATGCTAATAATATTGCCATTACAGCAAATAACTCAACCAATGAAACTGTTTATCCTATATTCGTTGACGGTTCAACAGGTAATCAGGGAGCAGAAATAGATACTGGACTAACTTATAATCCTTCTACTGGTAAATTAACAGCTGTTTCATTTACAGGTGATCTTACTGGTGATGTAACTGGTAATGCGGCAACTGCTACAAAGATAGCATCTATTATAAATACTAATATAGTTCAACTAACAGGTTCACAAACATTAACACAAAAGATACTCACTGCACCAACACTAACAACACCAATTTTAGGCACACCTACAAGTGGAAATTTAAAAAATTGTGTTCATAATGGTAGACAAAAAGCAATATGTTATATAAATTCAACATCTCAAACGTGGCAACATTTGACTGCTAATAAATATCGTTATTTATTTAGAGGTTTAGGAAATACAACTGGATTACAATATGGTGATAATTACCAAAGATTAGAGGTTTCATTCACGGCATCAAGCACACATGGACATTTAGAATATGGTTTTATGATTAATTCAGCTACTATGGGTGCCATAAATATGTTGGGTGTCTCAGTTGGAACCGGGTCAACACCATTTGATAATACCTCATTGGGTCCTTATCCCCATTCAACACATTCAGCAGATGCTGGTAAATCAGGGTTGATGATATCCGGGAATACAAATATTTCGGTTATTGAGCTTAATGATTTAGATTATGGTGAAAATTTTATCACAACAGGTAAATTTAGATTTGAAAATTTAACAATTGGTACAACTTATAATATGGGTTTATATGGAAGAAGTTATACTGCTACTACAAGTGGTTCTTCTAGTCATAAAACTTATATAATGGCGGGTGGTAAAGCAAGTAGTTATGTCAATCGTCAGCAGCACTTTGAGAGTTATTTAGAATTTTCAGAGTATGATAGTGGAGTGGTTCAAGATAGTTTTGTAAATCCATATGGACCTTAAACTAATTAAAAAAATAAAAATAAATATATTATTATAATGAGCAATTTAAATGATCCAGATCATGAACCTCTTAAATTAGATTTAATAAGAAGAGATAGAAATAAACTATTAAAATTATCTGATGTTTATGTATTGTCAGATTATCCACATTTAAACGATACAGTTAGACAAGAATGGATAACTTATAGACAATCACTAAGGAATATTCCTAATAATTTAGATATATCAACTATATTATTTGATGAAAATGAAGAATTAACAGGAATAAACTGGCCAACTCCACCATCATAATTCTATCATTATTAAGATGATATTTTGAATTTTAATATAATATTCGTATAATAACTAATATAAAATTAATAATATAAATATAATATATGGAAGAAATTGTTAAAAATCAAGATACAAAAATAACCACTATACCCATTGATATAGAATTACTTAAAAATATTAGAAATTTATTAGAAGTTGCTAATAGTCGCATAAATTGGAAAATTGAAGAATTATTACCCGTTGGTCTCATTATTAAAGATATTGATAAAATCTTAACTTCTACTGATTAATATGTTTTAACTCTGTTACCTCAAATTCAAATGAATTATTAATGTTGTTATTAGGGTATATATTACCCATTTCATCATATAATTTTATTGTTAATTGTGATATATTTATTGGATGAAAATATATGTTATAATTATCAACTCGTGGTTCATAATGAATCAGCTCTGATTTTTCATTTATCATGGACACTCTATCTATTATATTTAGCTTTTTGCTATTTCTCTTACAAGCTATATATGGTATTTCATCTATAACTACATCTATATATGTATTATTATGTTGAGGAAGATTATTAAACGTATATTCTACATTTGAATCCCTAAATTGTAGATCATTCACTTTTCTCGCACCAAATAATCTATGTGCCTCTGATACACTATTTTCCCATAATAGTTTGAAACGATATCCCGTATTCTTTATTTTATATTTATAAGATACTTCATCTAGAAGAAATTCCCATATTCCAGCATGTGTTTGTGTATTTAATATTTCCTCTACATGCTCTCTAAATGTATATAATGTATAAGCACCTGGCGTTAATTCTACGTTAAACGGTTCAATATTTTCTAACTCAATTTTCAATTTATTATTTTTATCATTAACTACATATGATGTATTATATATCATAGCTCTCATTAATTTTAAACCTATTACATTCTGATAATGATCATATCCACTCTTATCATTATCATTATCATTCATATTCTTAAAATATATAGTATATTCACTTGTATTTACATTCTCATTTTTTATACTATTTGTATCTATTAATAATCTTGTCTTCTGAATCTCAGGTGTAAAATATTTGTTTCTTATATTATTATAATCTTTCTCAAATGTCATATCCATTAATCTTCTATCACTACTAATATTTGTATCATGTTTTATTCCTACATTATCGCTATATAATTCATAATGTTCGTCTTCACTTTCTTCACTTGTTGAATCAGAATATTCATTATTATCTAGTACTATATTATCCATTTATTACTATCTATTTATTTTTTATTTAAATAAAAAATATTTAATTATTATTGATTTAATATATTAATTTGTATAACTCCCAGCTAATTTTAGTTCTTTAATCATATTTATATCTTCACTATCTAATTCAAAATATGAATATAGTTTATCACTATCCCATTTCTGATCTAATGGAACCAATGGTATCCATATAAAATTGTTTGAATTACATATATTATGAGTTTGCTTTCTTAATGATAATAGTATTTGAACTAATTTACATTTTAGATAACTATCTAAACTCTCTGCCTCCTCCTTACTTTTAACTTTGAATGATATATAAGATCTACTATGAATCTGATTTTCATTCAGTATATATATATCATTGAATCCACTTGTTCCTTTATATGCTGCTGCTGGTGTTATTACTTTCCAATAATTAAAATCCTTTTTTATTTTATTTCGTGATATATATTTTTCTTTACCTTTATTTTTTGATACATAACATAATATTTCTCCTTCAGAAGTTAACATTTTTTCTGTTGTACTATTTAGGAATGTACCCTGAGAACAATATAGTTCAGATAAATTTCTCTCATTACGTTCATTAATTTTTGTAAGTAAATTATAATATTTTGGTGGAATTATTATATCATGTCTATTAATATCAATTAAACTATCATTAAATAATGTTTTACCTCTGAATTCTTCATCTATTAAGTAATATGAAACACCGCCTTTAATTTTAACATTTTTAAACACATCATCTTCAGGATAATGTTTTATAAATTTAATATTACATAATTTCATATAATCTCTTAATTCAACTAATGATTTATCTGATGATGAAAACCATTTTGATGGTGTTATGAATAACAACATTTGTGATAATTCATTAAATTTATATATCCACTTCTGATATACAGGTTTCATATGAGGATCATTTGAGTTATCTGGATCTTCATTATAGGGTGGATTACCAATAACAGCATCAAATATATCTATATTCCATTTCTCTTTAATATCTAATTCTAATGTATCTCCTTCATTATAATTTAAGTTATACTTATCATGAGGATCTATTAACAATTTACAGATAAATATATTTGTTGAATTTATATCGCTAAAATATAAACACTCTTCCACTATTGTTTTATATCTTTCTTTTTCATCTTCAATTACTTCTCTTAGACCAATCATAAATCTATCTATTATATCTATGATAAATCCACCTTTACCAGCACATGGTTCACATACCTTCTTTAAAGAAGCCCAGAATTCATTTGGTATTTTATCTAACATTTCTTTTCTTAGCTTAAATGGTGTTGATACTTCCGCATTGGATTTTTTCTCAAGTTCCTGTGGAATTAGATATTTATCTATCGTTTTTGATAGCTCTTTACTATTTTTTATATTCTTCTTAAATATCTCTTTTACATTTCTAATAATCTGAATCGTTTCCTTATCATTTTTCATGCTACTTATATATATATTAATAATCTTTATTATTATTTCTGTATCTATTGTTTTACCCCACCAACTTTTTGTTTGATTAGTTAAAATAGTGAATAGATATTCATCACTCTTTATTAATTCAAACATTTCTATAAATTCTGTCTCTTCATTACGAATTGTTAATAAACATACAATTGGAATAATATGTTTTATAATATCCATGAAATTTACATCATTATCCTCTCTTTCTTCATTTGATTCATCACTATTATCTACCTGTTCCGTTTTTTTCTTCTCAATACCCGGTTTTATTTTATCATCTTTCTCTTTTTTAGATTTACTCTTTTTCTCTGTAAATTTTATACTACTAAATATATTATTTATATCATTCTGTTCTTCATTTGTAATATTTATTTGTTTAAAATTCAGACGATTTAAGTTATAATTAAGCACACTTTCTACATTAGATGAATATATTTCATATACATTCTTACATAAATTTGTAAGATTATGATCCATACTAAAACCGAATGATGGCATCCAATCATCGGCATTCAGATTGATTAATCTTTGTTCTAAAATATATTTTGACGATATTTTTGGATGTTCACATGGTTTTATTGTTGAAGCATAGTCAATAATGGAAGTTGAAATTACTCTATGAATATTTAGATCTATTACAAATCCAGCCTTTTTATTTTTACCTTCAGTCATACATCTAAACATCATCTGATATATCATATCATATCCCATGTTATTATTCAATAAGATTACTATGTCACAATTATAAATTGAAACACCAAGTGAACACTGTCTCCCTGAAAGAACTAGAACACCTTTCTTACCTCTATTTTTAGCTACTATATGTGCTTCTTCTATAGATTTTTTTGGATCACATGTCGTTTTTGTATTAATACAAATGATATCATAGTCTGGAATTACTTTCTTTGACTCCAATAGTTTTTTACATGCGGTTGATATTAAACTAATATTATTTTGAGGTAAGAATGCCATAATAATCATTGGTTCATCTGTATCTCCTATAAATCTAGAATTTATTTCTGGATTCTTACATATTTTTTCTATACGCTTTATATAGACAATATTATCTGGAAACTCATCATCTGGTATTCCAAAACGATCTTTTTTCCCGAATATTCTATACCACATGTTCAGATGTTCTTCTTCATTTTGAAATTCTTCTATTTTCATATCTGATGATTGTTTTAACAGAAAGCATGCTTCTGGACTCCAACCATAATTATTATCTCTCGTTTTAGAGATAATTTCTTTAGTTGTTTCTTCTGTTAACTTATCAGTAAGAATAAATAGCTCTGGATACTTACCATATTCAGTCATTATTTCATCTTTAGAATACATATACATATCAATACAATTATTTATCTCTTCACCATGCTTTTCTACTAATCTATTGATGCTATTTATATCACTAATATTCTTACATAGTTTAATGTCCTCTAAATCCCATAGTATCCAATGCTCTTTTGGAATATTATAGTCATTTGTTGGTTTTGAATATGTTGCTGTAATGTATATATTACATGCGACATGACCATAATAATCCATCATCTTTTGTGCCATTTCTGTTGTTCCTCCATTATGAGATTCATCTAGGAATACAAAATCAAAATTTAAGTCACGCAGCCATTTGAATTTTTTTATTTTCATTTTCTCATCTTCATATTCTTCATATTCTTCTTTATTTTTACTATTAGTATTTTTAATATACATATCTGAAATTATTATAATATTTTTTTTACTCCCTTTCTTTAATAATTCTTTTATTTCATCTTTTGTCCCTTTTTTTAATGTTTTTACATTGAAATCTTTAAATTGTAAATGATTGAAAACATTATGATATTGTTCCTCTGTTTCATTTATAGCTGTTGTAATTATTAAATAATTACAACTTTCTTTACTAATACTATCTTCAATTATAGAACCTGCAATAATATATGATTTACCTGAACGTTGTATATGTCCCCATAAAATTTTTTCTATTTTTTCTTTCTTTAACCTCAGTGTTTTCATAATTCCTAATTTCTGATGCATTTTAAATAATAATGGCTTTTTACATGTTCTAAGTATTTCTTCAAATTTCACATTCTTATATACATCTTTAAATTTTCCATGAGCTTCCTTAAGATCATTATGATCTATAATAACTGTATCTTTTCTATTATATAATTCTGATAGAACTTTTGATGAAGATTGTGTCCTATCAATCATATCATCTGTGTCTTTCTTATTGGGAACACAGAAACCAAATGATACAGTGTAACCCTTTTCTATATATTGTTGACTATAAAAACTCATTTTTTCAATATCTAATTTTCCACTATGTTCAACTGATAGCAATTTAGAAGATACTGCGAGAATATGTTTCTCATTATCTAATTTAATAAATGTTGAATCCGATGAATCACCCGCATTTCCACGAAAGTCTATTTCACTTTTATTCTTTCCATAAAATAGTTCATCTTTATTTTTTATTTTCACAATCGTTTCTTCGTTATAATTTCCAATACATGGAGTATATAATTTTAATTTATCTATTGTATCTAATCCACTTAATAATTTCAGACTAGCTTCCTGTCTGTACCCTGCTTCAGAACCCGAGGATTCATTAATCCATTCAGAGATATCATTGATTTTCTGTAGATGATTAAATATATCTTTGAATGTTTTCATTATTCACTAATTATTGACATAATCTAATCAGAGATCAAATTTCTAAAATTTCACTCAATTTATATATATATATATATATAATGCAAACTAAAAAGCTAAAAAGATCTAGAAAATATTTCAAAAAATATAGTCGCAAAACTAGAAAAAATAATCGTAAAACTAGAAAATATAATCGCAAAACTAGAAAATATAGTGTTAGAACTAGAAGAAATAATCGTAAAAGACAACAATATCATGGTGGGATGGATGGTGGTCACGCTGGGGGTGCGGTGGGCGCCGATGCAGACGTCGGTTTACCGACCCTACACGACAGGCTTAGGTTCCCGGCACCGGGTGGTATTGAAACTAATTTGATGGATAAATTATCATTTTTTGATACGGCTCTAGATAAAATTAAAACCAGAACGGGTGTTTATATGAACTTAGTTGAAACATTAGGGGATCATCATGGGCGCACACTCAGGAGAACTAAATTATTGCTGTTGATGACTGGTATTGAAAAGACGGTGAGCTGGGAGCAAAAACACGACACAAGGCGCCAAGCTATAACTCAGGATTTTTTTATGAACATTTTTTGGCGAGATGGTGGTCCTAAATATTTATATTGTTCAGGTGACGTAGACGACACGGTCGCTGCAGAGGGCGATACTGTAAAAACTTATAATCCAGGAAAAGTATATTCATATAGCCGACGGGAACGGAGTTTATCAGAAAAAGTTAAATCTAGTAATAGTCACTTCCTCTATGAAGTGGAACTAGCACGGGAAGGACCTCGCGAAAAACGCAGAATTTTACTCGATGTAGACTACACTACAAAGTATAAGACGCACGGTGGTAGTTTTATATGTCAAATATTATCTAGACAAATAGATAATGACGCAAGCGAACTCCTCTTACGGGAATCTGAATTATATGCAAAGACGGAAGGGAGGAAATCAGGGAGAAGGTTATGGAGAAAAGGTAAGGGAGATCCGAGAGATATTCGTGCCGTGCCGACCGGGTTTACTGCTATTGTAGATTATGCTATTCTTCCAATACGATGTTTAGATGTTACAGGTACGCCTGAGATAGAATTTAGTTCTGGCTTTGAACTAAAACCTGATGATGAAAAATCCTACGACGGAAGGAAAGTTGTGCTGGCGAGCACAGGAATGCTTGTATGTGAACGTTTAGAGTATAACCGTCAATATTATTATAAACAAAGTTTGTGGTACAAGAAGAAAGGTGCGACGGTCAAAGAGCAATTGAGAATTGATTGGGGTTTTGACAGAATTATAGGTGAGTCAAGATTATGGGAAACCGGTATTAAAGATGTAGTTGAGGATCCAGATGGGACGATAGGGGGAAAGGGAGGGAAATCTATAGCATGGGGGTTCAGTGAGCTTATAGATGAATATTATAGATTATACTATATAGTTATGAAGCAAATTAAGGGCACGGGCAATGATATTTTAATGGAACCTGACACGAAGGGTTTACATGATATTACGAAGTTACATAAGATGGTATACCCTGAAGGACGTGGTGGAGCATTCGATGTTGGTCGGCTTATGATGGCAGCGAAAGGGGTAGATACATCTCATGATATGTTTGCCGGTATGACGAGTTTAGTATCTTCTGGTCATGAAGCAGGTGGAGGTGAAACTTCCATGTTTGGTGATACGAGTTTAGTATCTTCTGGTCATGAAGCAGGTGGAGGTGAAACTTCCATGTTTGGTGATACGAGAACACCCGGAGGGGTTTCTCCGAAGGCTGTGAAGGCTGCGCAGAAAAAAAGAAAGAAATCAGCAAAAGCATATGCTGGGCAGTTAGAAACTGGCGAGTTGAATTCAGCTTTGCTTGCGAAGGATGGTCTAGCTGCTACTACAGCGAGAGACGCAGCTGTATCGCGACCGACTGCGGAGGAAGCCGTCCCACCTGATGATGAAAAAATATTTGCTGGGGTCGCTGATGATACAGCGTCCACCACTTCCTCTGCTACTCCTGCTCCTGCCCCTGCTCCTCTTGCTCTTGCTCCTGCCCCTGCTCCTTCAGATCTTACTGATGATGGGGAGGATTATGACTCAGTAGATGTATAATTAAAGTAATATATTATGTTTAATATTATCTATAGTAATATCATCGGGGTTATTATTTAGTAATAATTTATCAATATTAATATTTTTATTTCCATATTTAATATAGTATCCATATTTACCTTGTAATAGTAATATCTGCTTTCTATTATATTTTCCAATATATCTTTTATAATAATTATTTTTTGAAGGTTTATTTTGTATCATGACGATATCAATAAAACTATCATATACTCTTTTAACAACATTTATCCATTCTTCCTTTCCTAAAGAGATATTATCTAAATCTGATTCAACGAGAGATGTAAAAGTTGGATTAATAATATGAGTAAAATGAGTATTAAGATATCTTAAAACAGATTTACCCAAATCTGTTAGAATAATTTTATTTTTTTGTAATGGAATAATTTTTTGAGATATTTCATTAGAAATAGTATTATCATTATTAAGAATATTTGTCTCATAGGATATCTTATAACTATCAATATTTTTAGTAGTGGTATAGTTTTTATTTTTAACAGTGGCTATAATAGAAGCGTATGTAGATGGTCTACCTATACCGGATGTTTCTAGCAATTTAATAATAGATGATTCATCTACATGTGATTTAGGAGCATTGGGAATATTATGTGATACACATGATGTCATAACATATTCCCTATTTTCTAGATCCTTATTAACTTCATTAACTATTATATTTGGATTTGAATATCTTAGATAACCATCATATATTAAGACATCATTACTACCTTGAAAATATCCTATATCTTTAAAGTGTATATTAGTAAATTTATATGTAATTCTATCGTATATTGCTGGTTTCATATGTGATGTTACCGTATTCTTGTATATTAATTCATATAATCTCTTATCATATGTTGTAAATATTTTGTCATTTAATTTATCACTCAGATTAGTAATACGAATACATTCATGTGCTTCCTGTGCCCCTTTAACCTTCTTAGTTTCAGATCTAATAAATAAATCATCATATTGAGATGATATAAAATCATATAAAACCTGTTGAAATTCTAATGAGACATTTGTAGAATCAGTTCGTATATAGGTAATTTTACCGTTTTCATACAATTTTTGGGCTATACTATTAGTAGTTTTAACATTGAATCCTAATTCTTTTAAAGCAGTTCTTTGAAGAGAAGATGTTATAAATGGTGGTTTAGGATATCTTTTAATTTTAGTATGTATTTGAGATAGTAATTTAAAGTTTCTAGATATTTTAACTATACCAAAGATGTCCTGAAATGAAAATTTATCTTTGGAGAAATATTTAGTCTCATAAATATCATCAAAGGTAGCATTTATATTCAAATCATTTGTAACTTTATGATTTAAGATATCTTGTTCGTGTTTATCTAAAAGATACAATAATGATGATTGAACTCTACCAGCAGACAAACCTTTTACATTTGTATCTATATGTTTCCATAATAATGGAGATATACTAAATCCTATTAATCTATCAATAATCCTACGTGCCTGTTGAGCATTAACGGAGTTCATATCTAATACAGTTGGATTATTAATAGATTTTTCTATAGCTGTTTTGGAAATCTCATGGAACTTAATGCGATTATTTTTAGTAATATCAACATCCATGACTTTCGCACAATGCCATGCAATCGCATCACCTTCACGATCATCATCTGCTGCCAATAAGACATCCTGTTTAGAATAAGACTTTAGATTTTTAATGATCTTTTGCTTGCCATCTATTGGTTGATATCTGGGTGAGAAATTATTATCTACATCTATAGATAATGTTTTCTTTGATAGATCATATATGTGACCACAACTACTCACAATTTTATAATCAGGGAAATATGATTGTATCTTTCTAGCTTTGGATGGAGATTCAACAACAATGACTTTCATAATGATATCTTATAATGAATTATATTTATATAAATATAACATTAATATTAAGATATAATGATATTAACAGCTACAAAGGAAATAGAAGATATCCTATTAAGATATCTTCCATTAGATATAGTTTATAAAATAATGAATATTAGAAATAGAATGATAGCAAGAGAAACAAAAATATATTGGAGAAGTATTACACCTAAATATAATTTTATATTTTTTGGTTTTTTAGGTACAGATCATAATAAGATAGCTCAAAATACAATTATAAGAAGAATAAATGGTAGCTTAAAAAAACTACATGAAGAAAATGAAGAATTAAGATATCTTAAATTACAAAATGAAGAATGGGCCGAAGCATGGAATAGAGTTAGATTTTAATTATAAATTTGATATATTTTATATAGGATATCTTAAAAAAAGATGGAAGTTAAAATTAATAGTAGGGAACAACTTCACTTATATTTGAAGGTATATATACATGAACCATATATACGAAAAAAAATAATAGATGAGAAGGAACGTATAGAGAACTACGATACTATGAGATATCATATTGACCGCTGGAATCACATTATCGGTGCTTTTCACTACACCAAGGATAATCAATCATCC
>VMHT01145233.1_pt1 | contig 12353 bp, 18 predicted proteins | sample 4693611 | NCBI WGS metagenome assembly VMHT01 (sample SAMN12280063, study PRJNA550983) | marine metagenome | isolation source: seawater sampled from same location over 5 years 0.02-0.2 micron viral filtrate | place: USA: collected off the coast of southern California halfway between the port... ...
CAAATGGTTGAAAAAACCTAGCACATCGAGTGCATAAAGGTCTTGTTTAAGGGGTAATGAGGCGAGATCTAAAAAGATCCAACCTGTTGCAAAGGTACACATCCCTGCTAGAAATGTTATTGCTCCTAATACTTTCATATTGGTCTCCTAATTGAAGCTGAGGGGGTTATTCCCCCCAACCCACATATGAGCCTTTCCAACAACGCGCAACCATTTTTCTTCTCGACTCATTATGTCTCTAAAACTGTGGTAGTTTTGATATAGCAGACTACCAACTGCTTCTTTGCTATTATATTTATAGTCCAACTTAGCTTCTGGACTCGTAGATCAGCAGTCTGGTGGCGGTATAGTGCTCATTCCAGTTTTATCCGTAACCTATCTCTTGTCTACTCTTATTTAAAAGAGGTCAAGGATTTTACAACGGCGCGCTCCCGCCGACCTACAGTGTGCAAAGTTACACCTTTGTGAAGTAGCCTTCGGCAACAAGTCGCTTCGCGTAGAATCTAAAGATTCTTAGCGGATCCTGACCTGTCGTCAAAGTACCGTTCTTCACGGCTAATGCCACTAGATCTTGTGCAGTGAAACTAGAGGAGTCAAGCTCCTTCTTTTTAGCTTCCTTTGCAGTCTGAATCAGCGCATACATCTGCGGTGTGAAACCTTTTTGCTCAGGGGTCTCGCCGTTGAACTTGTATAAAGTTCTGGCGGCTCCTCGCCCTTTGCTCATAGGTTTTGGCACTGCAGTAACTTTTGCCTTGCTCAAAGGTTTCTTTGCTACTTTGTTAGTAGCTTTTTTAGTCACCTTTTGCACAGGTGCTCTTTTTACAGAGCCAACAGTTTGAGTTTGCATAGCTTTCTCCTTTCTGTGTTGTTAATATTCCCGTTATTATTATAACGAACCAGCCTTTATTCTGCCTTAGACTATTACGAAAGTAAAGCAGTAAAAGAATAAGGGAACACGTCAGTCTTGGTCAACGTAAGCACGAGTTGGACCCGCGATCAAGTTGTTGGCTTTATCCACCAATTCGTATAGTTTCTCATCTAAAATATCTTCTTTCTCTATATAAGAAACCAACTCACCCAAGACTTTTGAATGTTCCTCTAACTCAGCAATATACCGATACAGATCGTTTACCTGTTCTTCTTTTTCGGTAAACTTTTCGGCAATCCATGCAGCGATGTTTAGTCCTTCCGCCACACTCGCACTCCTGAGACTTCATCCTCGAGTCGATAACGTATCACAAAGTGACGCTCAGGCTCTTGTTTCTTGCCAAACGTTCGAGTAGCTTGTGATAGACGGTTTTTCATCCGCGTTGCATTATCGCCTTCTAAAAGAGGGAAGAATATCGAGTCACCGACATTCATTTCCTTAAAAGGATAAATTGTTGTGCCTGATCGTGTATCAGGCGGTAGGGGAATCCCCTTTTCGATTTTATACTCCATTAGTGCACCTCCTCTGGTTCTTCATCATGGAATCGGACTAAGCCTTGTTCTTCTAAATAGTGTCGCCAAAAGTTTAAAATCAAAACGTTATCGTCGACACCCGTTATTTCTTGACAGCCTTGAGCAATCATAGAGGCGGAAACCTCTTGAGCCAGAGCGTATTCCTCTGACTCAAATAAGGCAACCCATACTTTTGCTAAAGTTTCATCATCGATGAAATACTGCTTAGGATTTTCTTCAGCCATTACGCCACCTTTGCATACTTGACAGCTAAGTCAAGTGCTCTGCTCTTGCGGTTTGCTGCTGCACCGAACCACGCACTGTGTAGGGTATTTCCAGGAATCTCAGACTCATGTAAATGATCCTCTACATAGGTGATCGCGTTAAGTGCACCCCACCAAGTACCTCTGGAAGACTTCAAACTTGCTCCAGGAGCATGTTTTAAAGCCTCAACTGCTAAGTTGGGGTACTTGTTAAAGTTCTCAACCAATGGCGGTAGCTCACCGATGAGTTTACCTTGAGCTTTTAGCTCTTGGTCTCTACGGTAGTCTGCTATCATAGTAGGCTGATAAACTTCTCCGACGTATTCTAAAAAGTCAGAATGTTTAGCCTTTTTCTTGGTTAAGAAAGTTGCGGCTTCTCTAAACTCCGCCATACGCTCTCCAGATAGCCCTAGAGCCTCTTCTGCGGCGCGTATCGCTTCATCTCCGAACGCTTTAACGTGTGGTATACGGAAGGAAGCCCCTGCAGATCCTAGAGCAAATGTAAGAGTATTATTACAAACAACACGAATCGGTGTAAGTTTAATAATCATCGATTTGCCTACGATGTGGGGTTGGTTAATTAAGAGATAACCTTTGATCTGGTCTTCGCCAACAAGCTCGAAGTCTTCCGAGATTTTAGCTAAACCCCAGATCTCACCACCATTCTTCAAGCTACCTGCGGTTTCCATAGTCATGTGTCCCGCTTCAGTAAAACGCTTAAAGAATTTAAATACGTCCTCATTTTGAATAGGGATATAATCTCTACCGCAATGACTTAGTATTTGGTTATCACTATCACGAACAATGTGAAAAGTTTTATCCGCTTGGATAAGACCTACATCTTCGCTCCATTCGGGGGCATCGATCGTGTAACTGGGACGTTTACTAACGGTCCAGTCAAGACTTGCTGCCTCCTGCATTTCCAATGGTGTAAGGGTTGCTGGAACTTTGACACCTAATCCGTGCCAAGGCTCGTCGTTAGCCCATGCCATTGTTTCTACTTGATGTGCCATAATATTCTCCTTTCTAAAGTTATTTTGCACTGTTTAATGATCGTAGGTTTTTAAGCTACCCGTATATAGTAACCGCCAAAGCTAAGAAAGTAAAGCAGTAGTAAGAGCCTCCCAGTCGTATGGAGTATTAAGAGTAAGCAGAGCATTAGACTTATACCCACCCTCTACCAACTGTTTTGCTCCTTCTAAACCGTCAACGTGAAACAACTTGATCTCGCCGTGTTTCCTTGCTAAAACAAATACTTGTCCCCCGTGCATTGCTCGTTTAGCAATCCAGGAAACTTGCATTGGTCGTAAAGTAAGTTTGTTGCCTCCGTGGATCTCTTTTAATTCTACCCAAAATTCTTTGCCTTTAGCACACCCGTTTACGTCAGGAACACCCGAACCCGTAAGTCCTGTTTCGATCCGTTGTAAATGTATATGAGGTAGGTTTTTCCTCATGAGTAGCCATAAGTTCTTTTCTTTAGCCACTTACAAATTTTCTTTTCTTATAATTAAATTTCAAGCCTTTTTCCCAACCAAGTGATTTTTTAGCTCTTTGTATTCTGTTCCGCCTAACTTGCTTGGGTGATTTTCTAACTCTAACTCTGTGTTTACTAAGTTCTTCGATCATTACTTTATCAATTTCTTCCATATCTTCTTCGGTGTAAGGTCCGTCAGGTATTGAAGCAACAATGTATCGAACATTATCAGGTATATTGCCTACAAAACTCCCGTGCATCCATGTAGGATCCCCTAGACCGTATCGTGCTTCTTGCTTATGTTTTGCTTTCTTCTGTTTTTTCTTACCTTTAGTTCCATAAGGGCTTAAAGGATTGGAATGCCTCTGATTTTTGTTTCTTTCGTTACACTTTTTAGAACAATAAAACCCTGTTCCTATAAACTCAGCACCACACTGAAGACAATTTCGGTCTTCAGGCTGATTGGGAAATTGATGATTTTCCCTATTAGCGGTTGTTCTGCACTCGGCACCACAGTATTTTGTTTGTCTGCCCCTTATTTGGTTCTTTTTACATATAGGGCAAGTACCCTTGCTTTCTACGTCTTCGAGTTGCTCATCTGTTAAATAATTGCTAAAATAATACATACCCTTATACTATATACCAAAAACGGCAAAGTAAAGCAGTACACGATTAGCCTAAATCCCAACCTGTATGCGGCGCAGCTTTCTTATTATCTACAGCAACTTTAATTTCTTTACTCGCAAGCCACTCATTAAAGGCTCGTTTAGTTTGTTCTGCGTTTTGATAGGTAGAGTAGAGCTCCGTCCATTTGTTCCGAGCTAGATTAACTCCTCGATAATAATCGCCTTCGGCAAGTTTACATCGAGTAACGATCTGCCACATTCTCTGTTTTGTAACTCCGTACTCGTTTCCGAGTTGCTCGAGCGTTATGTCTTCCTCAACCCACCGATCGAAAATCTCACGGTATCGGATAGAGTTCTCTCTTGCTTTTGTTGCTGAAATTCCTTTCATAATTATACTTCCTCTATTTCGCCCCACGACTTACCTAACTCTTTATCAACCAGTAGAGGAACTGCAAGTTCTACACAGTGCTCCATAATTTGCACTATTTTATCTGCTTGTTCTGTATTTTCTACTGAGATATCCACTTCATCGTGCACTTGTAGATGAGGAACAATTCCTTCCTCCCACAGTCCGAGCATCGCGAGCTTAGTCATGTCTGCCGCCGAGCCTTGTATTAAACGATTCATTGCTTTATAAGTAAACGACCTTTTTAGGTCTTCACCATATTTTTGTTTTGCTTCCTCGAGTGGAAGCGGTGCGCTTTTTTCATAACGGCTTTCCCATCGGTCGAACCGACAACGTCTGCCTGCAAAAGTTCTTATATATCCTCGATCCATCGCTACCCTTGCACATTGATCTTGTAGAGCACGAATAAACGGAACCTTTTCGTGGTATTGTCTAAAGAGCTTTTCCGCTTCCGTATCGTCTAACCCTAGCTCCTTAATTAACTTTTCCTTACCCATCCCATAACTAAGCCCTAAGTTAATCATTTTAGCCTGTTTACGGGGTATCTTAGCCATGTCTGCTACGATCTGGTGAAAGTCTGCGTTCTTTTCAGTATATTCCTTAACCGCTGACTTAGCCCCCGATAGATTCATGCGGTTAGCGTAATGCACCGTAAGTCTAGGTTCTTGTTGGGAATAATCAAACACCCCCCACTGACAACCGTCTTCTGGAATAAACAATGAACGAATTAAATTACCGATCTCTGGATCACGTGCAGGAACCTGTTGTAGATTAGGATTGCTGTAACTAAATCGACCACTAACTGTTCCACCGCGATCGTTACGCATAGGATGTGCCTCTGCATGTATGCGACCATTAAAGGCATGTTCCATGATCATCTTATCAATAAACGTCGTTCTCGCTTTATTAAGTTTGCGAGCCCTGACAATTAGTTGAGGCAACTCGTGTTCGTGGGACTCTAGCCATTGCTTTTGGAAACTAGCCATACCTTTTTCTGTCCGAGGGTACCACAAGTCGTTGCTGTCGAAGATAGACTGTAAAGAAGCATTAGCCCAGAGATTTACATCTGAGCCATACTTACGCTTAATTTCTACCTGAATTTTTTGTTCCTCTTTAGAAAGTTTTTCACTTATCTCACCCGCCCTGTCTTCGTCAACGCGAACTCCTCTCCACCGCATTTCTAAAAGCAGAGGGATAAGTCTCGACTCCATTTCTAAAATATTATTTAGATCCTGGCTGTCAATCTCTAGTTTAAGTTTATGCCAGAGTTTCAAAGTAAGTGCTGCGTCTTGCTCACCGTAAGGTCCAACGTATTTTGCGGGCAGCTTATACATTTCTGATTTAGGGTTGATTCCGTAGGCGAGTGCTGCATCTTGTAATAAAGATTCGTCTTTCGTTTCATCACAATAAGAAGCACCTAAATTGTCTAACGAGTAGGAGAACCTATTTTCATCGAGTAGAGGAGCAGCAATAATAGTGTCTAATATAGTGCCTTTAATCTCGATCCCTTCCCGACGTAGCCAACCAACATCGTAGAGCGCGTTATGAAAAATAACCTTTCTCTTTTCGGAAGAAAGCAAATTTTTCAACCAACGTATAACAACGTCTTCGTCTAAGTTGCCTCCGCCCTCATGTCGAATAGGAAAATAACCGCACCAGTCTTTAGTTGCTACACCTATACCAACCACATGACCCCGACCTGTAGCCCATCCAGGACCGCAAGTCGTGAGGTAAGGGTCATAGGTTTCTAGGTCGACCGCAACTGTTTCATCGTCCTCAAACTGAGGAAAAACAGGAGGCACCGACCAAGAACTCTCGGGAGTTAGCATAGAGTGTTGTAGCACTATTTCTTCTTCTTTTTCTTAGACGTCTTAGCTTTTTTCTTAGGAGCCTTGCCGCTAACCCATGCTTCATTGACGTTAGGTGTAGACTTGTCGTCTCCTTTATATCGTCCTTTAACTGTTCTGGCTCTTTTAGGCTCATCCGTAGGTAGTGCAACTTCTCCTGCAGGTTCTTCTTGAGGTTCAAATTTTCTCAATTTGACCTCTGCCTTTTTAGCTTGTTCTTTTTTAAGAACTTTTCTTTTTTCAGCTAATCGAGCTTCCTTCCTGTCAGGGTAAAACGCTTCCGATATTGCTTGTATTAATTGTGACCAATAACTTTTCATGATTCTTCCTCATCTTTTAATTTAGTTAATATTTCTTGCTCGACTAAAAGCAAATACCTTCGCAAGTCGCGAATATCGTCTAAAAGACCATCTTCTCCCGAGTGTTCTATCCCCGCTTTAAAGATGTCCCAGTTCTCGCCTCTGCTTTGGTTTTCGATCCTGTCGAACTTCCTAGCTAACATCATAAAGGCACCAACACCTCCACGACGTTTCCAAGAATCTCCATAAGACTCCTCTGCAATTTTAAGTGCTTGTAAATCGCTCTGAGCAATCTCTCTCATATCTTCCCACTTACTCATCTTGTTCTCCTTCGTATGTGTGGTCTCTTTTATTAACCCAACTGAAACATGCTGTCTTCCAGTCGACGGGTTTAATGTCTTGAATTGTTTTATAAACTGAATAATCTTTTTCTTTATGTTGTGCATAAGCTATTGCCATTGGTACAGCGATATCTTTAAACGCGGGGTTTTCCCAACCGTTCATGTCCATATCGCTGGGGTGAATACTAAAGAAACGATCTAGTTCCCAGTGAAAAGAAGTCGTTTCGGTTATAAGTTTCGTGGGTTTATACTTTTCTGCGAAGCCTTCATAGGGGTTTCTATAAGAGTGGTAGTTATATGGATCGATTTTTAAATCCTTAACCCTCTGCCAAATATCTGTTTCTGTATAAACATGAAAACTATCACTAATTTGACGATAGGCTCCTATCTCGACCCCAATCATCGTTGCCATGTATTCTTGTAAAACAGACATATGAACTACGTTTGCTCCGTAGGCTCCCCATAGCATATCATTAGAACGGCAGCATACTGTCATATTTAGTTTGCCTTTCCTAACCTTAAAATAAATATTGGTATTGCACGGCACGTCTTTACCTTGTTTTGCAAGATCACCGATAGGATCCCACATTTGTAAAACAGCCCTGCGGTCATCTGGATTTTTCTTCAGTAACTCTATAACAACAGCTAATTGATCTTTATTAAAATATTTAGACCATCTCCAACCATAGGCTCCCCACAAAGTTTTACCATCATCTGAAAAATCAGACATAGATTTCACATAATAAGTTAGTGGCTCAAGTTCATTACTTCCTGAAAGCATCCATAAACTTTCTATAAAATGAAAAAACGGATTAGCGTCTCGCTCCTCAATTAAACAAACACGTTCCCACGGACGAACATAAAACGTTGTTACGGGTTCATTTGCCTCGTAAGTGGTGCCGTTACGGCTTTCTTGTACGTCGTAATGTGACGTTTGATTAAATAAATCAATGCCGTGCAGTAACGCATCGTTTACGTTTCTAGCCTGTATAACTTTCATAGCTCCTCTCGATATGCTTTTGTAAGTTCGTCTATTATAAAAAGAATATCATCCTTATGTAGTTGGGGCAGTTTCCTTTTGATAAAAGCCACTGCCATCTTTTCTGATGCAGCAACTTTAAGAAAAAACGCAACCTCTATAAATTGTGTGTAATACATGTCGACCATGTCTCCGTGATCTTCTAAAAGACCGACTTCTTTTTGTAATTGTTCTATTGCGTAATCACTCATTTTACCCATGTTCTTTCTCCTTTCATAAATCTTCTATTAGTGGAAGATCATTGTGTTTATAAATAGACCTTGTTCGCCCTTCTTTCTTAACTATCCTAGAATACTTATCGAACTCACAAAGTCCTCCCTCTATTTCTCTCATTTCATACTCATGTGGTCCTCTTATGGATGCCCTGCCATATTCAATCCTAGTTATAACAGCTTCATATAGATCACACATTTCTTTATTCCAATCGTGGCTTCTTCTTGCGAAATCTAAATCTCTACCTGTTAAACGATTGAGTCCTCGCATCGCTCCTGGACCAGCATTAGCCCACGTCATAATATCGTTGGCTTTATCCAATAAACAAGTGTGTCTTAAATCTGTAACAACTTCGTAAGCCATAAACGGTCCCATATAAGGATAGTCTCTTAACATATGCCAAGTTTTTTCTAGCGAGGCTTTTCCTTTCGCAACATCTTCTAATAAAACATCCATTAAATAATTTCGATCTTTCCACATATGACTAACGCACTCTGCTACTCCTGTCACCTTATCCATACCGTTAGGAGTCTTTACAATGTAAGCACCAGTAACCCATTTAGGCTGTTTAGTAATTTCCTCTATGGCTTTTTTCCTATCCCAGTTTAAAAGTAAATCGTGCTCTTTTAACGTTCTGCCCGTTTCTATTAGATTAAACCATCTAAAAATAACCGTAGCCATTAGAACTTTCGGATCATCTCTCAAAGGTTCTCTAATATGTGTGGCGAACCATCGTGTTGTTCGGTCATCCTCACGAAAGACTTGGCAGAACTTAAACTCTTGAAGAATAGGATCTTTCGTCCAAGGAGCAGGTATTTTTAGTTCTTCCTTCTTCCAACGAATAACCTCTCGCTCTGTCTGCCAGTAGCAGTAGCGATCTAATTCTTCTTTTATAAACTCGGTCATTTTTTCCTTAAAACCCAAGCACAATTATTAGCGACTTCTGGATAAAATACAGCAGAGGTCATTCTTAAAAACTGTCTGCCGTAACGTTGCTCCATCATCTTATATTGTTCAGGAGTCCACCCGTTAGGGTCCTCTCTAAGAGCCTTACGAAGTTTTGGTATTTGTATAAACGTTCCAACTACCGATTCGATAATGAAGTTTCTTTCTAGTTCTTCTTTTAACTCCTGAAAGCCCCACTCATATACATGGTCTTCTGGTAACTTATCATTAGACCCGTCGTGGTTAGGTGTGGAGACATAGCCTAGAGCACCCTTTCGCATGACTCTAGCGACATCATCTAACCACGCAGGCACAAATTCTCTACCCATGTGTTCTATTACTTCTGTTGACCAGAAAAAATCTATGCTCTCATCATCTAAGGCGAACACAGGGTTTACTGTAAGGTCTTGGATCCGTATTTCTCCGTTAAAGTTCTTAAACCATGTAGAATCCTTTAATAAACCGCCCGCATTAGACCAGAAAGGGTTTTCTAGTTCGCAAGCGGGGTCTATATCGTAACCGTAATAAGAGCGTATAACGTCGGATTTCTTTATCACATAGGCTTTATACAAATTTCTAAGTGTCCAGCACTCACCACAACCTACCTCAAAACTGTCGATTGGTCGCTCTAAGCGTTTTGCTTCTTCTATACAAAGAGTAGCTATTTTATCAAAACGGCTCATGTGGGCTAGTTCGTCAGGTCGCCAGTTGGCTAATACTCCAGCACTAGCAATATTCATTCGTGTGTTTTTACTGTCGTTTTCGTTCACAGTTAATTTTTTTCTTATAGAACTCATTGTGTAGCCTCCCACCAGGATGGTTTAGTTCTTCCGTTGCTCCACTTAGCGTAATGTTTTTCGTTTATCACATAATTACGATAAGCAGTTATCGGATCTTGGTTTTTATATTCATCAGGCATAGCCTGTGCGACAGGGGTCATTAGACCTCTGGTAATATTTTCTGGCATTGTGTATAAAACATCTGCAAGTTTTTCTATACTCAAATGTGTTCTTTTATAGCGATACTCGTATTCTCTGCCGAGGGCTAAAAAGTGTTTATAAAGCCACCAATAGTTGCCACTGCATTCCCTAGACCAAACCGTGCAGGGATGGTTCTTGTGTGTTGCTTTATATAGACCCACGTTATCTGCGTTTTCATCTCCGTCTAATATACGGTGGGCTGTACATAACATCTGTGCGCTTTCTAATATCATTTTTACTAGCATCTTATCGGGTTGTAGTTGTGCGGCTATCTCAGGACTCTTACTTAAATAAAAAATGTTCATAATTTCTCCTTTCTAAAACAATTTACCCGTATATTATTATTTACAACGGTATACAAAGTAAAGCACTTTATAGCTGATAGCAGCGAGTGGTTTTTGGTTCTATTAAATATAAGTTTTCCTTAGTTCGTGTCACACCAACATAAAACACCCTGTTCTCATCATCAGGGTTCTGTTGATAATTTTTATACACGCGGTTGGTAATATCTGTGAGCAATACAACATTAGTTGCCTCTCCTCCCTTTGCCGCATGTATTGTTGATAATTTTATTCTAGGTTCTTTTGTTATCTTTTCTCCTCTACGAAGCATGGCTCGGATGTAGGATATTTCCTTGGGACTTAATAGAGTAAAAACGTCATACCAATATCCGTCTGGTAGATCTGGAAAGTGACTTTTTAAGTCTTGGTACTGTAGAGTTAGTCCCGTTTCCAACAAGTCTAATTTCTTCGGTTCTTTTACCTTCACATATTTTAAGATGTTTGCACATTCTACAAGAGACACTTCCTTACCTTTTTGTAATCGTTCCCAGTTAATAACGGCTCTTACTTTCTTTTCTGGGATGCTTGTCCTCCCTTTTACTTCGAAGAACCATCCCTCATTCCTACAATACTCGTCTATTTCCTCTAGCAGGTAGTTCGTTCTAGCAAGAACCAGCCATTCACCTTCTCCCATGTCTAACGATTCTATAGTTGGTTCCCATTGCACAACACCTTGTTCTTTTCTAGGGTTCCATTCTTTATAGACTCTAGACCTAACCTGACCGATACATTGACTGGCAACTTTATGGACTGCGGCGGGAACACGATACGACTGTTTTAAAACAAGTGCGTTTTTAGAGTTTTGGATCAGATAGTCAACATCTGCTCCCGCCCATTTATATATTGCTTGATCATCATCACCAGCAACGTAGATTCTTTCAGCTCTGTCAGCTAATTTTCGAACAACTCTCCACTGCAGGGGAGAAAGATCTTGTGCTTCGTCTACAAACATAACGTCTAATTTAGGTGTACGACCACTCTCTACAAAATTTAACAACATATCTGTGTAGTCAACTAGCAGTCGATCTTGTTTAAAAAGTTTCAGTCCTCTAGCGAAACGCTCTAGCTCAAACCACCCCACCGCATCATCAACTTCATGCCACTGTTCTTCTAACGGTACGTCTCTCATCCTAGCAAGATTTTCTATAAACGCTAAACGATCATCGTGAGTCATGCCGAATAGGTGCCCGTCATCTGAAGTAGTTCTTCCCGTTAATCTTAGATTTAATTTTTCATTTAGGTCTGTTATATCAGAAAAACTAATAACGCTTTCCCTCGTTAGACCTAATTGTCTGAACGCGAGTGAATGAAGTGTTCTAAAAAACGGTAAATCTTTATTTGGAATATTAAACTTATCCATTGCTCTTTCTTTACCTTCATTTACTGCCTTCTTAGTGAATGTAAAAAACCCTATACGATCAGGAGAAGTGCCTTTTTCTAGTTCGTCTTCGATCAAGCCTAGCAATGTACTTGTCTTTCCTGTTCCTGGAGGTCCAAGAATAACTTGTGTGTGGGAGGGTAACGTCACTCTTTTATGCCTTCCCTTCTTATTTCATCTTCTTTAGGTAAGTAAACTAATACAAAAGAGGCACATTTAGGACAAGATAAATTTGTAACCATGCTGTACTCCTCATCCTCTTCATCGATGTCGTGATCTCCGCCCCAAATTAGTTCGTTATTACAATGCCAACATTTCATAAGCCACTCCTAAACGTTAAACTGATTCTTTTTCTTGTCCCTTCTAGTGCTGGAATTGAATGAGTGCTTTTCATTTGTGAATGCCCGTCGAACAAATAAGCATCTCCATCTTCCAGTAAAATTCTTCGTGTTTCAGATTTTAAAAAATAGCCCTCTAAATGAACTTTGCTAGTATTGGTTTTCTTCTTAATTAAATCACTATAGTTCGTCCACTCTAATATTCTAGGCGCTCCAAAAGAGATTCCTAAAACATGATCTGTTAAATTAGGAACAGTGTCTGAATGATGAGGAATCGTATCTTCTCCTGTTTCGTATAGCCCACATAAACAAAAGGTAAATTTAATCTTGCGACCTATTATCTCTGACGACCATGCCTCAGCTTTTTCTTTAATGATTTGAATTTCTTCAGTCCAAGGTTCTGGTTTATATAGTTTTCCTGCA
>VMHT01210759.1_pt1 | contig 12352 bp, 16 predicted proteins | sample 4693611 | NCBI WGS metagenome assembly VMHT01 (sample SAMN12280063, study PRJNA550983) | marine metagenome | isolation source: seawater sampled from same location over 5 years 0.02-0.2 micron viral filtrate | place: USA: collected off the coast of southern California halfway between the port... ...
GTAAACAAAAGCATACTTCTAATATCAATTATGCTAGTGCTGTTTCTAAGATTGCTAACTCAGTAGACTTGTACAATAGGGACTATGACAAGTTATGCAATTGGAGGGATACCAAAGTAACTGACGAACAAGTGGCAATGCTGTTTGCAAATACAATCGCTAAACGTAAATCAGAGTCTACTACAGTTATTAAAGAGGCATTGAAGGAAGAAGGTGTAGAACTAAAACAGTTAATCAATGTTAAATTGAATGACTTTCTTATGCACCAATACGGCAAGGAAAAAGAGTCATTAGGTGGGACGCTGTATGCAGTATACAATGCACTTACCCATTGGAGTACGCATACCGATAGTAGTTGGGAACGTACCAACACTAAAGGTGAAACTGTCACAGCGTATACTTCTAGAAATGGTAGCAATGTAGGATCAGTGCAGATTGAAAGAGAGAACAAGGTGCGTACTTGCTTGGATTCTGATCATTGGAATGAACTACAGTTGGTTGCTTAATGTCTGATAAAGTTTTATTAAATGCTCACAATGACATTCAAAATATATACAAGAGTGTCATTGTGCTTATTGAAGATGACAGTGAGAGAAATATAATCCATTGTCTATTTCAAGATTTGTCAGATAAACTCATGGATAATGTAAAATTGTCAGACCAAAAATTGTCAGACTAAAATGCTAATTGCAATATTCTTTCATTTCTGGAGCATCTTCGCCACGCTGTTAATAGTTGGGGGAGATGCCCAAACTCTGGTTGCCGTACTTGGAATGCTCTTAATATCTTTTTTATTTATGGTATTGATTTCTTTTCATATTTATAATAGTGTATACAGCAATAGTAATTTTAACAATTTTAAAGGAAGGAAAAAACAAAATGACTATGTATTTAAGAAACCAAATAAGAGAACTCTCTCAATTAATACTAAACGCTCAAAAGATCAAAGGCGATAATAAGAGCAATCCAATTCATACAACGGCAGGTATGAATGCTCAAGATGATCTAGATAATTCAATGTTGTTATTAATTGAGGATTTGCAGACGTTAAGAAAAAACATGATAGGAGAGGAGAGCAGAATTCAGAGTAATCTCTGGCAAGTAAATTGCTATCTACAAGATGCAGTAAAACAGAATAACAAATGTATGAATTCACACATTGCTAAATGGGAGAATGCAAAGGAAGGAGTGAAAAATGCATAGATTAAAGAATGAAAAAATATTAGATTTAACACTGTATGAAATTATGGATATTGTAGATAATAACCCAAATATAAAAGTAGATATAGTGGATAATTTATATTATGCATTATTAGATAATTGCGTTGATAATCCAAATAAGATAATAGAGAAGGAAGGGAAAAATGCCTAAATTTATATCTAAAAAACATTTAGAAATATGTAATAATCTTAGTTATGATCTGGGTTTTAATCAGACTATTGAACCAGAACTATTCAAATATTTACCAAATACATTCTTTGAAATTGTGTTTAGTATGCCACATGGAGGAGATGATCACGTTAGAACTAGAATTTCTTTTCCAATTACTAAAGAATTAAGAAAGAAATTTCCTAAACAAAAAGGCTACCATTTCGAACTAAACATGGATCTAACTTGGGAGGATTATGAAAGTTTGAATGAATGGGATAGTTTCACGCAGATATTATTAACACACGAACTAGAACAAGAAGAAATGAGGTTGAACCAATGAGTAGAGCATATCCTATTTGGAATGATGTAACTGCTTGTATATATAACGGTAGTAAATCATACGGAGTAAAGAATGATGGCGTTGTTAATATTAAAGTGGGAACTAGTAAAAACTATTCTTATATGTTTATTCAGCATAGAACAACAGTAAAAGAAATAGATAAACATACGTTAGAATATAGGTTTTTTGTAGATGGTAAATTACTAAAAAGGGCACAGTTTAACAAGAAAACTAAGATATATTTTGATAATTTACCTATTAATAATCATCAACAATTAATGGGGGAATAGATGCTTGATTTTATTATTGCCGTTCAAAAGATAGTTTTTATTATAGTATGTATAGTAATTTTATTAATCATTTTAGGGTAGAGGAAAATATGAACACACAACTAAAAGACTTACAGATGCAAATAGACAAGGAATTAAAACAGAAAAAAATGCTTAATAAATTCAATCAAGACTTTCAAAAGTTGGTATTGGATAAAGGCAAGACTTACAAAGGTTATGCCCAATATTATAAAACATTGTTTATTCTTTGGGTTGTAATTGCTTCACAAATGGCAATTATTATACTGTTTCTTACTGATATTCTTTAATTAAAAATATAAATACCGTTGCTGTATGTAGGTTTATACTCAACGGTATTTTTACATTTAACTTAAATACGCACTTAATTCATAACTAATTGATATTATTGGGTTTGTAACTGGGTTGAATGACACGCCCAGCCACAGTTAAACCTTGCATTTTTAAAGAGTTAAACCAGAACTTGTCAGCCCCCATTTATGCGTATGTACACATTAGACACAATAAAAAAATATATAAGGCAGTTAAACCAGAATATGAGCAAGTTTGCAATCTAAGTATATTATTAATGTATGTACATAGATATATACTGTAATGGGTACGCATGGGTCACGGGGGGTACCCACGTATGCGTATGCAATCACGATAATAAATTTGGTAAAAAGGGGGTTTAAACCAGTTGCTGTCCATGGCTGTACCTAAGTAAGACCGGTTGCTGTCTATAAGTAGTACCTATATATACACCCCCCAAAGGCTTACCTTTTATTATACACCCCATATGCACATCTGTCAAGTTTTTTCTTGACAAAGTGTGTATATACAGTATAATTATATAATAAGGCATAAACTTCGTTCAGGTCTCACCAATTACACACAGGGATGAACTAGGGGACAGCAACCGTTTATGCTTCTTTCCAACTTAACACAGCAACAGAAATGAATCAAGGATTACTAAAAGAAAAATCCAGAGAGTTAACCAAGAAACAACAATCGTTCTTAACAGAATTATTTAAGTGTGGTGGTAATATTACAAAGGCACTAGAACTATCTGGTTATAAGCCATCTTCTAGACAGCACGTATTACAGTCTCTCAAGGATGAGATTATCGAACAGGCAAAGGTAGAACTTGCAGCACACTCGGTTACAGCAATCAATCGTGTAGTCGAGGGTATGAATGATATAGGTGAACACCCTAGAGCAGAGTTGCGATTGAAGGCTGCACAGACACTTCTCGACAGGGTCGGTCTGGGCAAACAGGAGAAGATTGATGTAGAAGGTAAGTTACTTCACGGTGTGGTATTAATGCCTGCCAAGAAGGAGATGCCAGTTGTAAACGTGGAGGATTGATTATGGACGAACAAGAAAAAGCATTTGAAAAATACAATAGAAGAAAAGCTGCAGAAGCAATGGGTAATCTAGAGGCTGAGATTCAAGAGCAAGACCCTTTTTATAGAAGACAGCTAGAGAGAAGAGAAGATAGAAAATTAAGAAATAGACTTGATATGGATAATATACCAATACCAGAAGAAGAAAGAGAATTTCAAGTAAAGAGAAAGAAGAAAAAAAAGAAGAATCTAGTTGTACGTAGTGAAGTTACACGCTACCAGCCTAAGAAAGACAGTAACAAAGCATACGCACAAAGTCCTAGATCAGTAAAAACAAGACCAGCATGAGCATAGCTTGTTTGGTATTAGATTTCGTAACTAGGAAGTATTACACAATTGACGAACTGCAGAAGATACAAGAAGAGAGAAGAAAGAAACACGCTAAGGAAATAGCAAAGAAAGAAAAGAAAAATAATAATAAGAAAAAATAGGGGAAATAAGAGGGAGGATATGAAGGAATGGTTGATCCGGTCACGGCACTGGCTACAGCAACAGCAGCCTTTAACGTCATTAAGAAAGGCTTTTCAGTGGGTAAGGATATCGAAAGCATGTATGGAGATGTTGGTCGATGGATGGGTGCGTGCTCAGATATCGGACAGGCTCAAAAGATGTCGCAAAAACCTCCGCTATTTAAAAAGATATTTGCGGGTGCGTCTATTGAAGAGGAGGCGTTAAATGCTTTTGCAGCTAAGAAAAAAGCTCAAAAGATGGAGAATGAACTTAGGAATTTCATTAACTTATCGCATGGGCCGAATGCATGGAATGAACTTTTGCAAATGCAAGGAAAAATCAGAAAACAAAGACAAGAGATGATTTATAAACAACAAGAGAGACAGAGAAAGATGTTGGAAATATCTTCGTTGACTGTGGTAGGATTACTAGCAGCAGCTATGATGGTGTGGATAGCCTCAGCAGTGGCTAGTAAAGTAAAAGCACACGAACTCTGTGGAGAGTTTCAAACGGGCTACGCCATCTGTATGAATGAAGGATACGACCAAGCACATGCCAGTATGTTTAACAAGAGGTTTCCTAAACACGAAAGATACATAAGTTGTAAGCTAACACAATATAGACCATACAACAGCAACGGTATGAAAGGCATGCAGTGTAGATACAGATTTCCTAATCAGGACAGTTTTACTATTGTTACCTATGAGGGTATGTGCCCTGAACAGTTGACATGTACGGTGAGCAATTGAAAAGAACAACATCAACCATACCATTTGGGTATGAACTATCAGAGGACGGAAAAGAATATATTCCTGTAGATAAGGAATTAGAATTATTAGAAAAGGCGTTTACATTCGCAAACAGCTGTGGGCCTGCAAAAGCTGCAAGGTGGCTAAGTACAGCATCCGGTAGGAGAATATCAAACCCCGGTCTTACAAAGCGAATGAAAATAGGTGTACACTTAGACAGATGACAGAAGAACAGAAACCAAAAAGAGGTAGACCTCCCAAAAAAGAGGGAGAACCAAAAACGAGTTATAACTGGTCTATGAAGATGAAGGCCAGATTGGCCACTCAAAGACAGCTTTCCGAAAAGAAACGAAGAGCTGAAAGATTGACGAAGCAAGCTAAGAATGCCAGAAGAAAATCTAAAGAGGCACAACAAGCTGCTGTCAAAGTGGACAATGCTCTAAAGGGAAGACAGAAGTCCGTAAGTGTAATCACTGACGAGGACTTAAAGAAGGTGCCTCAAGCTGTACGTGAGCATTTACAGCACCACGATGTAGTATTCAGAGCCAACGAAGGCCCTCAAACTACATTCCTTGAGTCACCTGAAAGAGATGTCTTATACGGAGGAGCAGCAGGAGGGGGAAAATCCTATGCATTATTAGCAGATGTACTGCGAGATGCATCAAATCCCAACCATAGAGGGTTGCTGTTGAGAAGAACACTAGCTGAATTGACCGAATTGATAGACAAAAGCAAGCAACTCTATCCAAAAGCGTTCCCCGGAGCTGTATTTAAAGAGGCAAAGTCCATCTGGCAGTTCCCATCAGGTGCTAGAGTATGGTTTTCATACGTAGATGATGACCGAGATGTGACTAGATACCAAGGACAAGCGTTCAATTGGATAGGAATAGACGAGATTACGAACTACCCCACACCATACGTGTGGAATTACCTACGTTCTAGACTTAGAACTACTGATCCAGAACTAGGAATGTACATGAGATGTACAGCAAACCCCGGAGGAGTAGGGGGTTGGTGGGTAAAAAAGATGTATTTAGACCCTAATCCACCAGATAGTCCATTTTGGGCTAGGGATTTTGACACTGGTAAGGTTTTGAAGTACCCAGTGAACCACCCAAAGGCCGATGAACCGTTATTTTTACGTAAATTCGTGCCTGCAAGGTTGACAGACAACCCATATCTGTTTGAAGACGGTCAATATGAGGCGATGTTGATGTCTCTACCGGAAATAGAGAGAAAAAGGTTGTTAGAAGGTGACTGGGACGTAGCAGATGGCTCTGCTTTCACTGAATTCAGCCGTGAGACACACGTTGTAGAGCCTTTTGAGGTGCCATCGGGTTGGACTAGGATAAGATCAGGCGATTATGGCTATTCTTCACCGTCTTGTATCTTATGGGGAGCCATAGATTGGGACAATAACATATGGATATACAGAGAATTATACGTAAAAGGATATACAGGAGAGAGGTTAGGAGATTTGATAGTACAAATGGAAAGAGAAGACCCACCGATGCAGCAAACAACGCTGGATTCTTCCTGTTGGAACAGAACAGGCCTAGGGCCTTCTATTGCAGAGACTATGGTAAGGAGAGGAGCACGATGGACACCAGCAGACAGGAACAGAATTGCAGGAAAGATAGAAGTACACAGGAGATTAGCCTGTGACGATCACGGTAATGCTAGGGTTCGCTTTTTTTCTACGTGCAACAATACAATCAGGACTCTACCTACACTACCCATATCTAAAACCAATCCTGAAGATGTGGATACGAAAGCTGAAGACCATGCTTACGATGCGTTGAGGTATATGATGATGAGTAGGACTCTGATGAACGTGCATTCTCCACATAGGATGACTAAGCACACACAACAATATGAACCACAAGATCAAGTATTTGGATATTAATAAATGGTAAAAGAATTTGAAATAGGAGCAGGAGATCAGGATTTAGGTAACAGGCCTATAAGGGAAACTTTTAAAGATTTAAAAAGCAGACCTAGTTTTAAATTAACTGTCAAAAGATTAGATTTACAAAAATTTGATTTAAAAGATGGTCGTAAAGGTATTTCTTTATTAGATTTAACTCCTAATGAAATATTAAAAAGCCCTTCTATTTTAGAAAAAGTATTAATAGAAAGAAATAGCGAAATACAAAAGTTAGAAAGAGAAAGAATAGAAAGAAAAAAAGTTAAACAACCTTTTTTATTTTCTATATTAAGAGATTTAGATCAAGCCATAAACACAGCTAAAATTCAAAAAGGACAAAAACTATCTCCTGTTCAAAACCTTTTAAAACAAAAAATAGGAGGGGATCAATTTGAGATTCTTACAAAAAAATCAGGTGTTGGTAAAAATAAACAATATTTTTTTCCTGCTAATTACTATAATAAAGTAACAAAAGCTATATCTACTTTATCAGGAGAAGCAAAAAATATAGCAACAGTAGTTTATTTAGGAGGTTTTAGAAGAAAAGATTTAGCTAAATTTAAAATAGAAAATCTAGATTTTGAAACAGGAATTATTTATAAAACAAAAACTAAAACAGGTTTAGTAAATGGTGTTCTTACTCCTCCCATGTTGGATATTGTAAAAAAACAAATAGGAGACAGGAAGAGTGGACTTGTTTTTAATAATATGAAAGCTGCAGAAAAAACTGTAAATGCTACTCTTAAAAAGTTTTTTCCAGAAAAAATAAAAGTGCAAAGTCCTTTTCAAGATTCTCCATCTTTACAAGCTGTTACTTTTCAAAGTTTAAGACATGCTAATGAAGATTTATACAATCAAGAAGGAATAGCTGGAGAAGATAAACACAGAAAAATAGTTACTCTTCGTGCTTTAAGCGATAGTTTTAAAGGAGGAGCAAGTTACGGAGAGGCAGAAGTGCAATCTGGAGTGGCTAAAGACATGGGCTCTAGAATGAATGCTAAATTAGGGGGCTACGATGGTAGGCTATCTCCTGCAGATTTACTTAAAACTATAGGATATGCAGACAGTGATATTTCTGAAGAAACTAGAAAAATTATAGTTAATCAAGGAGATTTAACAAAAACAAAATACGTTAATTATTTAAAACAAGCACATCCCGGTTTTTTTGAAAAACTACCTCCCGGAATTGGTAATAACAAAGTAAATAAAGCAATTGATATTTCTAACGTAAGTCCTATATCTCCATTGGCTTCTGCTGAACAAACAAAACAGGCTTTAGCGTTGGAAGCAGAAAATATTAAAACAGAAAAAGAATTAATTCCTCAAAGAGAAGAATTAGAAAGATTAAAACTTGTAAAAGAAAAACCTGTAAAAGTAGACGAATCAAAAGTAGATCAAAAAGCAAAATTAAACTTTGAACAATTTGCTGCACAGAATAATTTAGAAACAGGCACAAAAGAAGGAAGAAAAAAAGCGTTTAGAGAGTTTTTAAATAGTTTAAAAAAAGGAGTGCCCGGTATCTTAGGCGGTGGTATTCTTTCTCTTGCTTTTTATGATCCTGTGCAGGCAAGGGAAACTGGTGAGGGTTTTGTAGCACAAACTATAGGAGCAACAGGTGCCACTCCTCCACTCCAAGAAGAACAGGTACTAGACCCTGAAGGTTCTATGCAAAGAAAAGGTGCAGACGTTGAATACGGCATTTCTAAAGACATAGAAACAGAAAGAAAACAAAAAGAACAAGCAGAGCAGATGCAAGGAGTATTCCCTGAAGGATTCGGGGCGTAATTAATTTTAACAACCAAAAAAGGAGGTAAATATGCCACAAGGAACTTACGATAAAGGTTACATCATGGGACAAATGTCCAAACAAGGTGTGATGAACGAGGCTAGTGAAGGTTCTCTATATAGAGAAGGTTTAGACCAGATGTTACTAGGCTCTACAGACTTAAATTCCTACAATGTAGCTACCCCAAAACCAGCTGGAAACACACATATGGGTCAAGCAGGTTATATAATGGGACAGATGCAAAAACAAGGCTATCAAGGCACAGAAGGCTAATAAATGAGTGATCCAGTAGATGTATCACAGGATTTAGGAGAAGAGAATGCTCCGGGTCTTGTTGGTTACGTAAAAGAAAGACAAAGAGAAGCAGAGGACGGCAGGCTAGTGCATGAAGAACGATGGTTGAAGGCTTATAAGAACTTTAGAGGAATTTATGATTCCAGCACTCAGTATACAAACACTGAAAAGTCTAAAGTATTTGTAAAAATAACCAAAACTAAAGTATTAGCTGCCTACGGGCAAATTGTAGATATCTTATTTGCAAATAAGAAGTTTCCGTTGACTGTAGAGGCTACTCCTATACCAGAAGGCATAGCAGAGTTTGCTCACTTACAGACACCTCTAGATCAAGTTACACCAGCAGACCCTTACGGATTTAAAGGGGATGGTAGAGACTTACCACCCGGTGCTACAGAAGCTACTCAAGGTAATTTAGATTATCTAGGAGGTTTAGCACCTAAATATGAGAACGCACCAATAGCAGAAGGTAAGGCTAGAGTTGGAGAACCACAAATATCTCCTGCACAGGAAGCTGCATTACGTATGGAAAAGTTAATTCATGATCAGCTTACTAACACCAATGCTGTTACTATGTTAAGAAACTCTATATTTGAATCTGTACTGATGGGCACTGGAATTATAAAAGGCCCATTTACGTTTACAAAAACTGTACATAAATGGGAAAAACAAGAGCAGAGTAAAATTTACACACCCTATTTTAAAGACATACCAAAAATAGAATCTGTATCTTGTTGGGATTTATATACAGACCCTGTAGCTGTTAACATAGAAGATTGTGATTATGTGATACAAAGGCATAAAATGAACAGGGCACAGCTTCGAGCTCTTATGGATATGCCAATGTTTAACCCAGATGCTATCGAAACTGTTTTAACAGGTGGTGGTAACTACGTGGATAAATACTTTGAAAGCATAATAAGAGATGATGAGTATCTATCTAGAAGTTCGTATGAAAGATTTGAAGTTTTAGAATACTGGGGTGTTGCAGATTCTGCAATGATGAAACAAATAGGTATGTCAGAAGAAGAATTAGGAGATTTAGATCAAGTTCAAATAAATGCTTGGATATGTGGTAATCAAGTATTAAGAGCTGTTGTAAATCCGTTTACACCTATGAGAATACCATTTCAAGTATTTCCATATGAAATAAGCCCTTATCAAATATGGGATATTGGAGTACCTGAAAATATGGAAGATGCACAGATGTTAATGAATGGTCATGTACGAATGGCTATTGATAATTTAACACTTGCAGGTAATTTAATATTTGATGTTGATGAGACATCATTAGTTCCCGGACAGAACTACGATATATTTCCGGGTAAGATATTCAGAAGACAGTCTGGCGTTACAGGAACCGCAGTGAATGGTATTAAGTTCCCTAATACCGCTGGTGAAAACATACAAATGTATGATAAAGCTAGACAGTTAGCTGATGAAGAGACTGGTATACCCAGTATTATGCACGGACAGACAGGCGTTAGTGGTACGGGCAGAACAGCAGCTGGCCTATCAATGTTGTTAGGATCAGCTGGATTATCAATCAAGACTGTAATTAAAAACTTAGATGATCATCTTTTAAAACCACTTGGAGAATCTTTTTTCCAATGGAATATGCAGTTTAATGATAGTAACCCAGATATAGTGGGTGATTTAGAAATTAAACCAAAAGGTGTATCCTCTGTGATGCAAAAAGAAGTGCGTTCACAAAGATTAACTACTTTATTACAAACAGTAGCTAATCCTATGTTAGCACCTTTTATCAAGATACCAAACTTGTTAAAAGAATTAGCTATCTCACAGGATATAGACCCTGACAGTCTTGTTAATGATATGAACCAAGCCCAAATATATTCAACCATGTTAAAAGGAGTAATGCAAAATGTCCAAGGAGAACAACAATCAGGAAGTCCTCAAACGCCTATCCCCGGTGGTGAACAACCCACAGGTATGGGAGCCGCTACAGCAACTGCTGCAGGGCCTCAACCTACAGACCTTACAGGGGCTGGTAACGGCACAATCGGAGTTGGAGGTGTACCGGCTGCAGGGGAGAGCCAGTTTGCTGGCAATGCTCCTGAATTTGAAGAATAATTTTGATAATATGAAAAAGGAAGATAATAAAAAGAAATGAGAATAGAAGACATAGCAAATCCTTTAATTTCAGACCCTGAACAGGTAGGCACTGATAATTTTCAAAAGCTGTTTTCTGCTATTCCACAAACTGCACAACAAGTGGAAACAGATAAGCCTCAAGATTTAACTAGGACTATTTCATTAAATTTAAAGGACATAGGACAGCTAGATTATCAGGAACAACAGGATAAAAAAGATAAAGATAAACCAGACGATGCTGTGTCTACATATTTACAAACCATAGGATTAGCCGGGGGAATAGCAAAAGCACCTGTGAAGTTACAAACTGTAACTCCTAATATAGAATCTTTTAGCACTACTTCTAAACCTGTGCAAGTTGCATCTCTTAGAAGCGTAGGGGCTATGAGTCCTACTGCTGGAGTAGCAACTGGTGTTTCTGATACTGATTTGTTATCTACAGATCAATTTGAAGTTGAGTTACCAAAACCTGAGGAACCTTTAGTTGATCCTGTGGCTGCAGGTGTAGCTTCTGCAACTTTAGATTTAGCCAGCGGCCCTATAGCTGAAGAATTTATAACTGGAGGTTTGAAAAAAATAGGTATAAGTAACAAGCCTATAACTTCAGTTGGAAGTTACAATCTTCCCGGTTACGGTGTTGCTCCACCTCCTTCAAGTGGTTTTGTAGGCCCAATGCCAAAAACACCTACAAGTCCTTACGTAGCTACAACAGCTTCAGGACAGGTATTAGCTACAGGTAGTGCTGCTTTGGGTGCTATAAGTGCTGCTGATGCTTTAAAAGGAGGTATAGACAGTCCTCAAGAAGCCTTTCAATTTGGTGCTGGCACTTTAACTACTTTAGCAGGTTTACAAACAGCTGGTATAATGGGAGGCACTCAATTTGCTGCATTAATGGCAAACCCGTATATAGCAATACCTTTAGCTGCTGCCAGTATACTTATAGGAGCAGGTGTGTTTAACGGTAAAAGTAAACCTCCAATGGGTGGTGTAGAATTTAGATTAGTTGGTGATGATGGTAAACAGTATTCGAATGTACAAGAGGGACAAAATAGAAGAATAAAAGCTGTAAATCCTCATAGTTATAATGGTTTTAATTCTGGAGCATTATTGGCAAAAGCTAATAAAAATGTAGATTATTTATATGCATTTGCAGATGAATTTGGTTTGAAGATAAATGAAAGTGCTTGGTCGAATGCAGCTTTTGGCCCTAATAAATATATGCCTAGAGGTAGGGAAAAACCTTATAGAAGTGCACTTGAGAGAATAGACTCTATGGGAGATGGTTCTAGAAGTCCCGGAGAATGGCTACGACATGCGTTAGAATACGAAGGGCCAAACGGTGAAAGAATAGTAGAAGGTAATATATATAAAGGACTAAGAATAGTTAATGGACAACCTGTAAGAGCTGGCTATAGATCACAAGAAGATTTTCAAAAAGCTGTAGATAAATTTAATAAACAATTTTTTGCATAAGGAGCAAGCATGTTACAATTTTTAGGCCCGATAGCAAACATAGCAGGAACATGGTTGAAGGGTAGACAAAAGAAAGCAGAGATAAAACAAAAGCTAGAAGTAGCAAAGATAGAAGCACAAGTAAAGAGAGTGCAGAGTGATGCAAACTGGGAA
>VMHT01110035.1_pt1 | contig 12351 bp, 8 predicted proteins | sample 4693611 | NCBI WGS metagenome assembly VMHT01 (sample SAMN12280063, study PRJNA550983) | marine metagenome | isolation source: seawater sampled from same location over 5 years 0.02-0.2 micron viral filtrate | place: USA: collected off the coast of southern California halfway between the port... ...
AGGTGTCATCAAGAAGACTGTGAAGAGGCATAAAAAAATCCGATATCAGAAACTGATATCGGATTTTGAACCCTTCAAAAGATCGGTCAACCGATCATTAAATTCTTAACTGATCGGCATTAGGCTAAACAGCCGGCTTTTGATGCGCTTACTATAAGCTCTGGGTTATTTCGCCAGATTCAGTAGTAGTTCATTCAGATTCTTCGCAAATGCGGCAGGATCTTTCAGACTTCCCTGCTCCGACAACGCAGCCTGATCGAACAACACATTCGTCCACTGGGCGAACAAGCTTTCGTCCTGTACATCAGCCAGCATTTTAACCAGGCTATGCTCAGGATTTAGCTCAAACTGATACTTCACTTCCGGCACCGGCTGACCCGCCGCCTGCATAAGCTTCATCATCTGTGTGGTCATGCCATTTTCATCAGCAACAATCACAGCCGGTGAGTCAGTCAGACGGTGGGTGAATTTAACATCCACGACCTTATCGCCAAGGGCTGCTTTAGCACGCTCAACCACACCTTCAACTTCTTTCTCGGCGGCTTCCTGCTGCTTTTTGCTTTCCTCGTCGTCCAGGTCACCTAAATCTAAATCGCCTTTAGAGATAGACTGAAACGACTTACCGTCAAACTCGGTCAGGTGTGACATCAGCCATTCATCAATGCGCTCGCCCATAAGCAACACTTCAATGCCTTTCTTACGGAAGATCTCAAGGTGCGGACTGTTCTTCGCCGCCTGATAGCTATCGGCTGTCACGTAATAAATCTTGTCCTGGCTTTCTTGCATACGCTCGATGTAATCAGCCAGCGATACGGTTTGCGCATCTGTGTCTGCCTGCGTAGATGAGAAGCGCAACAGGCCTGCAATTTTTTCTTTATTGCTAAAGTCTTCTGCCGGGCCTTCTTTCAGCACATTACCAAACTCGTTCCAGAAAGACTGGTACGTGTCGGCGTCGTTCTTAGCCATTTTCTCTAGCATACCAAGCACCCGCTTAGTACAGCCCTGGCGCAACGCCTGCGTAATCTTGTTGTCCTGTAAAATCTCACGGGAAACATTCAGCGGCAGATCGTTTGAGTCCACCAGACCTTTTACAAAGCGTAGGTAGGTAGGCATAAACTGCTCAGCATCATCCATAATGAAGACGCGCTGAACATACAGTTTCAGACCATGGTTCTGGTCACGGTTCCACATATCAAACGGGGCTTTGCTGGGAATGTACAGCAAGCTGGTATATTCCGTCTTACCTTCAACTTTATTGTGAGCCCATTTAAGCGGGTCAGCAAAGTCATGAGAAATATGCTTATAAAATTCTTTATATTCTTCGTCAGTAATTTCTGACTTGTCGCGAGTCCACAGTGCCGTAGCTTTGTTCACCACTTCCCACTGGCCGGGTTCAGCCGGGATTTTTTCGCCATCCGGACCATCCTGCTCAGGGACTTCTTCTTTGTACATTTGCACAGGGATGCTTATGTGATCCGAGTATTTGCTGACAATGGAACGTAAACGCCAATCGTCCAGAAACTCCTGCTCATCTTCACGCAGATGCAGAACAATTTCGGTGCCGCGGCTTGGCTTGTTGATTTGCGCAATGGTGAACTCGCCTTCACCTTCCGAGGCCCATTCAATACCTTCATCGGCAGAGGCACCAGCAGCACGGGTCCGTACCGTAACTTTGTCCGCTACGATAAACGAAGAGTAGAATCCGACACCAAACTGGCCAATTAATTGAGAGTCGCGAGCAGAGTTGCCTGATAACTTACTGAAAAAGTCTTTAGTACCAGACTTTGCGATAGTTCCCAGATTCGAAACCACTTCATCACGAGTCATTCCTATGCCGTTATCGGCCACGGTAACTGTACCGGCTTCTTTATTGACACTGATCTTAACACCCAGATCACCGTCTTCTTCGTACAGGCTGTCATTTTCTAACGCGCGAAAACGCAATTTATCGGCAGCATCAGCGGCATTAGATACCAGCTCCCGCAAAAAGATTTCTTTGTTAGAATACAGGGAATGAATCATCAGTTGCAGAAGCTGCTTTACTTCTGTCTGAAAACCATGTGTTTCTTGTTGGGCTGTTTCAGCCATAAACCAGAATCTCCTAGTTAGATGGAACTCAATTCAAACAGGGAGGTAGGGGCATATGACCATTTTTCAACTGGCAGGCTTACATTTTTGTTAAAAAAAGTGGTTAAAGTTTGCGGCGCCCCGAAAACGCATGGGTAAGAGTATTACCATCGATGTACTCCAGCTCCCCGCCAACAGGCACGCCATGAGCGATTCGGCTGGCACCGATATCGAACTGCTGGCACAGCTGAGCAATATAATGGGCGGTGGCTTCACCTTCTACGGTGGGATTGGTGGCCAGAATCACCTCTTCAATTGGCTCATTCTGGAGGCGTTGCTCCAGCTCATCCAAACCGATATCCGCCGGCCCGATGCCATCAATAGGTGACAAATGCCCCATGAGAACAAAGTACATACCCTGGTATGAGGAAGTTTGCTCAATGGCAACCACATCCTGCGGGCTTTCTACAATACACAGCAGACCACTACTATTTCGCTTAGGATGCTGACAAATCTCACAAACAGGATGTTCGGTGAACGTTCGACAGCGCTCACAATGCCGGATATGCTCCATCGCGTTGTGTAACACTGAGCTGAGCTTCAGGGCCCCTTCCCGATTACGTTCAAGAAGGTTAAACGCCATCCGCTGGGCACTTTTATTGCCAACGCCCGGTAAACAGGTCAGCGAGCTAATCAGCTCGGCCAGAAGGGGACTGAATTTCATAATTTAATTAAGACGGCATTTCATGCCTGATAAGGCACGAGTACAGGCTAATGGTAACAAGCTGCTGTTAGCAGCCTTTAGCGTTTTGAAAGTTGTTATCATCACTCAATAATACTCATTTATTTTGGCCTTTATCTACGCCCATTTTTCATAGCGTGTAGTTCATGCGACATAGATTTACTTACCCTCTCAATATCCGCCTCATCCTACATCGATTGTCTGATTATTTCCATTCCACCTATCGTTAGAGATCACTTTCTTCATAGGGTTATAACGGTGGGACCTTAGTGAATAAGCTTAAAATATACGAGAAGGTCATTACTTTACTTTTAAATAGCGCTTTTGACCTGGTAGCCGGTTGGCCTTAAATATCGGGCCGCATTTTATTTTTCGCGCCTCCGGGATAATTTTGCCCCTATTGAGCAAGTGCTTGCTCTCACGCTGCCGAAATTTCAAAGCCGGTGGTTTTTGACTATTGGCATCTGTTATTTTTCCGGGGTTTTTGTTCGTTTACCCATAGAGGACTGTGTATAGAGAACTGTATATAGAAACCGGGGAGTGGCGCTTAACTATAATTTATCTGGCCAGCTCATAATGCCCACCTTGGCTTTAGCCGAGAAACGGGCATTACTTCGGCCGACGATGCGCATAATTTCCGATGGTCAGCAGCGCTCGCAATCGGATTGAAGCACTTATAAAACAAAGCCCTTCGGCCACTTTAACCCTGAAGCGCCATGTCACCAAAGGTCTTAACCGCCACTCTCATCTGCGTGCTCTTCGAAAGACGAGGCGGGCTAGCCTGTCTGCCGGTATCATCTTGAAATATCGGAAGCCCAATCTATCCACTATGGCCTGTATCAGGCGTCGGGCATTATTCATTAGACAAGGTGCTATTGAAACAATGCCCCACACCCAATACCGCTAACCAAACCGGCAGACTGCTTCCTGCAGCGTTTAAAACAACAATACTATTCGGTGACCTGACCTGGCAAAACAAAGCAAAGCAAGCTTACCTCTGGACCGACCCCTGCCCTAAAAGAGCTACACCATATCGATAAATTCTTATGCGCAGACAAATCTATACAGCCGCCCATTATCAATAGTTTTGATACCAATAATTAACGCTGTTGTTCACCTCAACTACAGCGTTTTCATTTATTTTTCCGGCGCCACGAAGCTATAAACACAAAATCATTCTTTTAACAGCATAATCCAGGAGCGTGGCGATACCATTTGTTTGCCAGCACGCCCAAAGGCTGAAGTGTTACTGAAAAGCATCTCGTAACAGGTGTAAGACAACCTTTTTAAGAAGCGGCCGGCCAGACTTTATTTTTCCGCCGCCTCTACAAAGGTATACGAGCTTTAGCCGTATTTAATAGTTAAGGCTTTTTTGTTATCTACCTGTTCGACCAGAAATTCGGCCCCCAGCAGAAACGGAGCGACAGCCACAATTGAGGTAGTCCCATCGGCATTGTTTTTGGTGCCCACGGGTGTACGCCAGACCCCAGGGTCTAAGTAGGTATCGTTTTGCTTTTGATAGACATTCAATTCGCCCAGCGACTCATTAACATAACGACTCGCAAGTTTATCCAATACACTTTGGTCCCCCGGATAACCAAACTCTTGTTGCTGATTTTTCTTATGCAGCATTTTACTCTCAGCTTCAACTTCAATTTGGTTAGCTGCCAGCGGGTCTGCGTCATACATTAATTCCAACAATTTACGTGCCGTTGGCTCAAGGAGATACCAGCCTTCATCAGAATTAGTGAGTACCACCAAGCCTACGTTCGCCTTTGGAAAGGCGTACCAGTTAGACATGTAACCCGCCATAGAGCCACCATGCTTAATCGTTGTAATGCCAGCCAATTTTTCCATCATCAGGCCCATGCCATAGTGCTCATTTTCACCGGTAGCGACATAAGGCGTCCGGCGCTCAAGAAGAGGGCCTTTGGCAAATAATGTTTTGCCATTCGGTCCTACACCTTCCGTGAGTTCATTCTGAACATATTTGATCATATCGGCAGGTGATGACCAGGCTCCGCCAGCAGGACGGTAAGCATAAACGGTGTGGTTGAAGCCGCGCGTTTTAGTTTGTTCTATCTGGCTAATATTTCCTTGCAGATCATCCGCATGCGGGGAGGCGTGCACGGAATTTAAAGCAGCTTCCATCGACAAAACCGTATTGTCCATTTTCAAAGGCTTGAATATATATTCGCGCATCGCCTTATCAAATGCCTGTCCAAGCTCCATGTCAGGATAGAGTACATACCCGGCTACATACCCTGCGGCCGCCGCGAGTTCATTACTGTACTGAAAGATTTTCCCAAATTCGCTGGTTGGTTGAGTGGATGCCAGGTCCTCAAACAGAGTTGCTACAGGGGTGGTAGGTTCATTATTAAAAATCCACCCTAAATCCCGTCGAGGGAGGCCTGTACAGGCACAAACAAGATGTTCGATTTGAACACTTTGGGTGGTTTTTTCATCCCCCAGTTTAAAGTCGGGATAGTGATCGACCACTTTATCCTTCCAGTTCAGCTTGCCCATTTCTACCAGCTTGGCTAACAGCAGGGTTGCCATGCCCTTGGTGTTTGATGCCACCATGAATAAAGTATCTGCGGTCACAGGCTGCTGTTTTTCTATATTCGCCACGCCCACACCCCCCTGAAAAATCACCTTGCCATTCTGCGACAAAGCCAGGCCAACACCAGGTACATTCAGTGCGTTGGAGGAAGACTCCACAAACGCCAGAAGTTCTTTTATTTCTGCCTTGCCAAGCTGCCTTGCAGTCTTATTCGATAGGTCTTCAGGAACAAAACCCGCTACCCGAAAACTGTCGATCAGTTCCCGTATTGCTGCACCGCGCTTATTAATGGTGCCCGCGTCCCCCCGAACTAATATCACATACCAGCTGTCATCCGACTGATGGGTATAAGCGTACGCCCCGAGATGCTCTGCAACCGAGGTGACATATTCAATACGGCGCTTGTCTTTCCAGCCCCCCGTTGCATTTCGGGGCATATTAGTACGCACCTTGCGTGTAAACTGTGGGTCGAGTTGTTGCCAGGCCTTGGTCGCAGCATCTTCCGCACTCTTTGCCTCAGTAAGAGGTACTACGGCGATAACTGTATCTTTTTCCTCAGCCTCAAATCTCACAACCTTGCCGCTGGTGAATTTACTCCAGCCCACAGGCTCGTTATAAGAGACCGCATCGCGGTGGGTAGTGTTTGCTGTTTGGGCAGTGGCATCATTAGCCCAGGAAGGTGGAGCGGTTAATAAAAGTAGTACAACAATAACCACAAAAAAGCCAGGAGGGGTCTGCATATTGAAATTCCTTCAAATAGAATTTTTAAGGACGCGCAGACCGCAAACATCCTGAGCACATAGCTTTAAAAATACTCGGTCGCGATGAAAAGTCAAGGTATTGAAGTTTACCCAACCCGGACTCGGGTTCGATCCCATAAGCTAGGATGGTAATGAAGATGTGAAGCACTACAGAGCCACAACAATTGCCACAATTAAAGCGACTTAGTGCACCCCGGCAGCACAGGACTTCCGACGCTTAGCTCGCTGATTCGGCTAAGGTTAAAGCGGATCCTATATGCTTCGGTCTGTGGCAAGAATGAATAGAATTCAGGCAGTTTCGTAAATTCTGGTTAAACCCTGAATAGAAGTTCTAGCAGATTTTTTCTTATCTCAATTATCTTCGGAGCTGACAAACGACGCGAACAGCCTCTGCTTTCAGTTCAGCCATACTAAAGAAAAAGCTCAGTGAAAACTGAGCTTTTAGAATACAACAATATTCCCCCTCTCTGCCCCGTCTTCGCGGTCTTTAAGAGAAAACAGGCCCAAGGCCCATAGCCTAAAACGGCATTTTGAAGCCAGGAGGCAGCGGCATTCCGCCGGTAACATCACCCATGCGTTCTTTGCTGGTTTCCTGAATACGGCGTACTGCGTCATTGAAGGCTGCAGCCACCAGATCTTCTACCATGTCTTTATCATCTTCCATAAGAGATGGATCGATATCTACACGGCGTACATTGTGATTGCAGGTTACCGTAATTTTTACCATTCCGGCACCCGCTTCTCCGGTAACTTCCAAATCAGCCAGTTCTTCCTGGACTTTCTGCATGCGCTCTTGCATTTCCTGCGCCTGCTTCATGATGTTACCCATTCCACCTTTAAACATAATGTCTCACCTTTTAAGTTGTCGTAATTCGTTAGCGCGCTTTAACCGACTGGGCAACTACTGAAGCGTTGAACGAGCTGATGAGACTCTGAAACTGCTCATCATTACTCACTACCCATTCGGCATGTTGTTGTCGCATCGCGTTAATTTTTTGCTGTATTGAAAATGGCGTGGTGCCCGGCTTTCCAATCTGTATTTCCAGCTGTATTTGTTCACCCAGCGCATCAGACAATGCCCGAGCAACCTGCTCCTGGCTGTTATCATTCAGTAGATGTGTCTGCCCGGGGTCTAATTCAAGCATTACCTGATTATCTTTTTTCTTATAGGCAGAATGTAATACGATTTGTTTCACCAAACCGGCTACCGGCATTGAAGATATCAAATGGCTCCAATCGTCTATCTGATTGGCATCGACCAGCTTGCTGCCATCCGGCAGGTAGGCGCTGAGCGCTTCGGTACTGCCTATAGAAGCGACTTCGTGGGTAGCTGCCTCTGACGATACAGACCGCTGAGAGTCCCCCGCCACAACCTGTGCCGGGTTATTATCAAATGCTTCATCAGCGTCATAGTTCTCTTTACTGCCCACAGAAGGCGCAGGAGTCTGGGGACCCGACGTCGGAATGTCTTCATAAGTCTCGCCCGCAGGCCGCCCCTGACTTTGTCCGGAATCAGGCATGGTCTCGGTGACCCACGGCGGCACATCCTCAACATTATCGTTTTGAATATTACCGGTAAAATCATCTTTCTGTTTTGCGGGGGCAGTTTGTGTAGGCCCAGGGCGATCGGCCGACGTCACCGGCGCCTGGCTGCTCGATGGCTGCGTCGGAACCGGGCGCTCTCCCCGACTTAGCCGGGCAACCGAGTCGTGGGTTTCAGACTTTTTTTCAGAAGAAGCCTCCTCCTGACGACTGCGTTTCAGTTTTTGTCGCAGAGCCAGCATTTCCTGCATGCTATTGGTACCTGCAGTCTCCGGCTCCTCGTTGAGGGGCTGTTCCTGGGCACTTTCTGCACTCATACCTTGCGAAGCCTCTCCCTGGTATGGACGAGGTGGTGCTTCGTCGGCATCGAACGAAGGTATCGGCGTATCGACCATCTGCGGTGGTGGTGCTGAATCGGTTAACTCAATACCCTGCGTGGACTCTTCCCGATATGATTGGGCTTGCTGCTCAATTTCTGCTTGCTCAGCTTCGGCCTGCTCCATTAAAAACGAGTCGGTATGATTCTCTTCGTCAGCGGTAGCGACAGTGCTATTGTAGCTTTCCTGAGCCTCCGGTTGCGATGATATGGGGGCAGGCGAAGACGGGGCATGTTCTGGTGCCGACGAGGACGTTGTCGCACTGCCAGATGTTTGGCCACCCAGTGTTTCAGGTCCAGATTCACTGATAAGCTTTTCCGGATCGTCCACCGGTGCGGCAGGTGCAAATGACATCATGCGCAATAAGGTCATTTCCAGTGCACTCTTACCATCTACGGCGTAAGGCATATCTTTACGCCCCTGCAAGGCAATCTGATAAAACAACTGCACCTGCTCGCCGCTCATTTGCCTGGCTAAACTGTAGATAGCCTTGGCGGCCGTGGTTTCCAGCTTACACGCATCTGGCACCCACTGAGTCAGTGCTACCTGATGCAACAGGCTACTCAGTTCAGCCAGAATCTGGCCGTAGTCCGGGGCCTGCTCTGCCATCTGCTCTACTAATCCCAGTACCTCCTGAGATTTTTTCTGAACTACGGCATACAACAGTCGCACCAGCAAATGCTTATCCATCAGCCCCAGCATATCCGTGACAACCTGTTTCAGAACCTGGTTATCTCCCTGGGCGATGGCCTGATCCGTCAGGCTCAGCGCATCGCGCATACTGCCTTGTGCGGCGCGTGCCAACAGACTAAGAGCGGCTTCTTCAAAGCTCACCTGCTCCTGCTGTAATATATGCTGCAATTGCTGACCAATCTGCTCACGAGAAAGCGCCTTTAAATTAAATTGCAGACATCGCGACAAGATTGTAATCGGCAGCTTTTGCGGATCAGTAGTGGCCAGCAGAAACTTCACATGAGGTGGTGGCTCTTCGAGTGTCTTAAGCAGGGCGTTGAAGCTGTGCTTAGACAACATGTGTACCTCATCAATAAGATACACCTTGTAGCGGCCACGGGTGGGCTTGTACTGAACATTGTCGAGCAGTTCGCGAGTATCTTCCACTTTGGTGCGGGATGCTGCATCAATCTCAAGCAGATCAACGTAATTGCCGTGCTCGATTTCTTTACAGGTAGCACATTCACCGCAGGGATTAGATCCCTGCCCCTGCTCACAATTCAGACTTTTAGAGAATATCCGTGCAATGGTCGTTTTACCGACCCCACGGGTCCCCGTGAACAGATAAGCATGATGGAGCCGGTCATTGTCTAAAGCGTTTGCTATAGCTGCTACCACGTGTTCCTGGCCAACCAGCTCACTAAAGCGGCCGGGGCGCCATTTACGTGCTAATACCTGATAACTCATAGCCCTGACGGCTCCCGTATGTGCTTAAAATTCACAGATAGAATAGGTCTGAATATCCAGCGCAGTCAGCTTTTCGTCACCGCCCAGCTCAGGCAGTTCAATCACAAACCCAGCGTGGTTGATGGTGCCACCTAACCGACGTATTAACTTTGCAGATGCCGCAATAGTGCCACCTGTAGCAAGCAAATCATCAATCAGTAATACATTGTCGCCTGGCAAAATCGCGTCTTTATGTATTTCAAGAGTGTCGGTGCCGTACTCAAGATCATAAGATTCGCTGACCACCTCCCGAGGAAGTTTATTGGGTTTTCTTACAGGAACAAATCCTATCCCCATTTCTATTGCCAGTGGGGCACCAAACAGAAACCCGCGAGCCTCGGTGCCTGCCACTTTATCAAATTTAACGTCTTTGTATTTTTCAAGAAGCAACTCAATACAGGCACTAAAGGCCTTATGATCTTCTAAAACACTGGTTACGTCCCGAAATTGAATGCCTGGTTTGGGATAATCAGGCACAGTTTTTACAACTGATTTTATATACTCAGCAGTCACTAGTACGCCTTATAATCGTGCTGGTTAGAGCCAGAATGTGAACCAGCCGCAAATGATGTGCAGTAATGGAAAAGCAATCAATACAGCTAATGAAGCAAGGAACCACCACCCATTGTAGGGTTCATTGAAATTTTGGTTATCGGCCATCCGGTTTACCCTTCATTTTTGTTCACGCAAATGGGGGTAAATGGTAATCCAATAGCAACTGAAATGACAGTTTTTCTAAGAAATAGTCAGGTTAACTGAGTAGCAGATAGCCAACTTGAGTATCAGGCTTTCAAGAATATCTGGCTATTCAATAACTCTTGTAAGGTTTGGGTGAGCGAGACAGTGATAGTTGTTTCATCTAATTGAGGGAGCGCCGCTTTCATTCTTATCAATAGCTCGTTAAAAGACTGCTTATGGTCCACGTTCTGAATCAAAAAAGCGGTAACTTCATTTACCTGGAGAAATCTCACCTCATGGGCGGCGTTGCGGTAAACCACATAATAATACACCTGCCCTTCTCCCCGAACCGGTTGATAATCCGGCCCGATTCGGTGTACTTCATACTGATAAGACACCAGACTGGCTAAGGCCGAACAACAAAACAGTGCGGGCAGTTCCTCTTCATCCCAGACTTTGTCAGAAATATCCTCCTGCCGGATGCTCAAATCCAACTCCAGCCATTCATAATGTGCCAGCTCCGGTACCCAGTCAGGTAGCTTTTCCAGTACAGCCGGATGCTGGGCCAGAAAATCGATGAACTCTTTTGAAATATTACAAAAATACGGGCTTGAAGCCGGATGAAAGATAAAGAAATCACGGGCCAGTGCCTGCCATTGTTTTTCGGACAAGGTTTGATGCAATACCGGAAACCCATTGCATAAAAACTGGTTAATATTGTTGAAAAACAACGCCTGATAAATCTCCATTCGACGTTGTGCTTCCTTATCTGAAATAGACCTTCGCTTTGGGTCACGAATGTCCTGAGTAAAGTTGCGCTGAACCGCTTTAAAATCATCCATTAGGCTGTCCTGTGACACAAAAGGTTACTTGCCTGACTCTGAATTTGTTTAATACGCCTGACATCCTTTAATAATTCAGTAACCGGAGGGATATTGAAGTCTCGCTCTAATAAGGTAGGAAATACCCCATGTAATGCGTACGCCTGGGATAGCAATTCCCACACTGGTTCAATAACATCGGCCCCGTGGGTATCTATCTTCAGGTCTTCAGCTTCATCATAGTGCCCGGCGATGTGCCCATAGACGATTTTATGAGAAGGCAAACTTTTAAGAAAATGGTAGGCATCGTAGCTGTGATTGATGCTATTTACATAAAGATTGTTGACATCAAGCAACATTTGGCAGCCAGAACGCTGTAATACCTCAAGCGTAAAATCGAGTTCACTGACTTGTTGGCCAGGGGCAAGGTAATAAGAGGTATTCTCTAAAACCAGTGGCATACCCAGTATATCCTGCGCCTGATGTATCCGCGATACCACATGGTCAATTGCCTCAGGGGTAAAGGGTATCGGAAGCAGATCGTACATATGGCCGTCTGCAGAACAATAGCTTAAGTGCTCTGAATACACTGAGATATTGTAGCGACGAACAAATTGTTTGATCTGTTGTAGTAATTTCACATCCAGCGGATCGTAGCTCCCTATAGACAACGAAAGTCCGTGGCAGGTCAATGAACTTTGTTCGGCACAGGCTTCTAACTGAGCCTGAAACGCGCCCCCCATCTTCAACCAGTTTTCTGGCGCAATTTCCCAGAAGTCGACTTCCGCAGGCATCACTGGAAGAATTTCTGAAAGCATTTCTCTACGAAGGCCTAAGCCCGCTCCGGTTACCTGCATCTCTTCAGTTCCAACTATTTGTTAAAAAGGCGTCAAGAAGACGCCTTAGATTTTATCAGACTGCACCACATTTACCTTCTTTGGTGGCTTTATCGCCGCCACATTTGCCTTCTCCGCACTTACCCTCTTTCTTAGCTTTATCACCACCGCATTTACCTTCTTTTGCAGCTTTGTCACCGCCACATTTACCCTCGCCGCACTTCCCCTCTTTCTTAGCTTTATCGCCGCCACATTTACCTTCTTTTACGGCCTTATCACCCCCACACTTGCCCTCGCCGCACTTACCTTCTTTTTTAGCTTTATCGCCACCGCATTTACCTTCTTTTGCAGCTTTGTCACCGCCACATTTACCCTCGCCGCACTGTAGTGGTCAATAAAACCCGGACACCTTTTTAGCTAATTCTTCCGCTTTTGCCGGTGGTAGCCCGTCGTTAAATTGATGCGGTCTTTCCCAGTTGTAATAATTCATCAGGTAATATCCCACA
>VMHT01168209.1_pt1 | contig 12349 bp, 11 predicted proteins | sample 4693611 | NCBI WGS metagenome assembly VMHT01 (sample SAMN12280063, study PRJNA550983) | marine metagenome | isolation source: seawater sampled from same location over 5 years 0.02-0.2 micron viral filtrate | place: USA: collected off the coast of southern California halfway between the port... ...
AGGGCGGCCTTGCGCGTAAAGGCAAAGTAACCGATATCCACCGAGTGCGTGCCTGCCTCGAGTTCCTTGGCGACCGTGTCGAGCATGTAGGTTGTCTTGCCACTACCCGGCGGTCCAAATAATTTAGTTATCATCAGAACGGCACGTCGTCGTATGTTTTCGGCGCGTCGAATGGCGCGTCTTGCGAATCAAACACTGGCATCTGCCAGACCCGTGTCGAGCGGCCCTTGAGCTTTAGCACAGTGCTTTCGCCCCCCATGTCCCGCAACCTCTGGGATATCTTTGGTGCAGACAGTCCTGTAAAACTGTTGCGCTTTAGATGAGCCTCTAAATCTTTCATTCTAAAATACACCTGACCCTTTTCTTCGTCAGTCCACACCCGACCCAGCAGTATCTCATCGCGGTCCATGCCCTGTTGCAGGTGCGTGGTGAACTCTTCTACCAGTTCGTTGAAGCGCCCGGTTATTGTCGTATCCTCACTCGCTTCGGTGATCTGCTCCAGCTCCACCATCTCTTTGAGCAGCTCGTTGATCAGCATCTCCCAGTCCACCTTCTTCATTGTGGGCGGTAACATGTTGAGCCGCTCCATGCACGCACGCTGAAAGTGCATCTGATTGAACAGCGTATCGGTCTCGAGTTCCACGCGCTTACCGTTCACGTCGAGAAACCACAGCGGTGGCTCACTTGCGTACTTGGTTAGTGAAGCAAGCTGCGGACTGTCTGGACCATCGCCACCAACGCCATGCTTACGGCTGCGACACAGGCCAGAGTTGCAGAACGATTTAATGGGGTCGTCCTTGCATTTGTATTTGTATTCCTTCTTTTCTAGTTGCTTCTGGACCAGAGCAATCTCTGATAGCCCCAGCGGTGGGTCAAAGAACTTCATGTTGAATTCCATCAGCTTGTCGCTCCACTTCTCGGGGAACGCCCTCTTCAAAAAGATGCCGAGGGAAAACATGCCGTTATTGCGAGTGCCTTCAGGAAAGCCCTGCGAACACAGGGCCTGCAAGCATGGTGGCCCGTCACGCAACGGGTCGTTATCTTTCTTTTTCTTTCGAGGGACAACCAGCTTCTCTTGCGCGTACTTGTCGTACATCGCAAACATCTCGTCCATGGTCGCCGCGTCGCCGTCGTCTTTGATTGCATAGCGGAGTGTCTTGTCGCCGCCGAAATACGGCAGGTTCAGAAAGTTGCCTACGTCACCGCGTTCGATCAGAATCTCGCGCTGCTTTGGGAATATCTCTCGTCCCGCATGACCAAGCAAAGCCGCGCAGGCGTTCAGGTAGTCCTGCATCTCTCCCGCTGGCACGGGGTCCTTCGTGAACGCATAGGCGTGAGCGCCTCCTGACTTGCTGCGAAACACAACAAGGGGCAGCTCCAGCTCTCTTACCTTCTTGATGAAGGCAGTAAGGTCTAAGGGGTATTGGTCCACATCAATAGCGCCCCACGTGCAGCTGTTGTCCGCACGTATTGGCACGATGCCTAGCGACGGCTCGACACCATCGAGGTGCTTCTGCCACAGGTCGTCTGTGGGCGCCTGCCGAATGACAGTGCCCTTGCCTGCATGTTTCCCCGAGTCGCTGACGCCATTAATTTTGTAGGTGCCATAGACAGAGTCTAGGCCCCAGAATATTTTTTTGAATTGTTCGAGCATTCTTCTTTCTCAAGTGCGCTGGGGCACAAGGCCCCAGCGTTGTACAACGGTTAGAAGTGGGAGTGCGACGCTCCTGCAGCGGCAGCTGCTTTGTCTTCGCCTTCATGCTTCACGTTCACCTGCCCAGCTTGGATAGATTCAGCAAAAGCCTTGGCAGATTGGTAAACGCCAGCGTCCTCCACGCTACCGATGCGCTCAATCTCCCAGCCGTGCCACTTGCCTCGGTCGTTGGACTCGCTCATGACTGTCAGTCGATACTGCTGACTGAACATGGGCGGGGTGTAAAGACCGTTTGCGCCTTCCAACTTAACGGACATCATCATGCTGTTCCACTTTCGGCTCTTCTTGAGCTGCGTGGACTTCATCACGATAAGTGCTGGATTGGGCACGCCATTCTTATCAACAACCATGACGTAATGATTGGCCGTATTGTCGATATAGTTACCGTTATCCAAAAAGTCTTTTGACTCGCCCGGTTCGCGATGGGTTTTGCTCAAGATGTCGGACGTGGCTGGATGGATGTTGATGGGTGCGCCACTGCCAGAGCCGCGAGGTGCCCACTCGATGTACTGCCTTACATAGGCACACGGTATGACGACAACGCCATCGGCTCCATTGAAAAGCTCGCCGGTTACGCTGTTGTACAGCATGCCGGGAGAGGCACCATCTACTTCGCCAATCTCTGGCGACATGTTGGTCAATATCTTCAGGAAAGGAAGAGCTAAGTCGTCCTGTCCCATTTGCTCAAAGCCCACCTGCGCGTCTGCTTCAAATGATGCAGCCACTGCAATTTCGGTGGATTTCTTTTCTGCTAGTTCACTACTTTGTGCTTTAGCCATGTTTCGTTTTCCTTTTTTCGTTAAGATTTTATCGTTGCTTTTTGACCGATGAAGGCGCCGAATAGTTCCGTCGGAAACTCGTTGCCTCTTTCGACCTGCTCTTTCACCCATGCCTTTAAGGTCATGGGTTCGATCTTCTCTGCCTGCTCGACTGGATAGCCTTGCATACCTAGAAGCTCTAAAAGACGAGAGCAAAGCTCGTCTTCACCACGTCCGAATCGGACGCTTACGGTGTTTTTGATGATGTCATCCATGCCATGCTCACGAAGCCACTCAAAGGCTTCGGCCTTGCGGGCTGCGGGAATCGACGCAGAGTAAAAGGGCTTAACCTCCACCTTGCTACCGTCTTCCATCGTGAAACCCGTCATGCCCGTCTGCGCTAACGCTTCAGGTATGGCTTCTTCTGATAACTTTCTAAAAGCATTCTTTCTTTCTTTAAGCACTGCTTCGAGGTCAGCGACCTCTGCGGCAATTTCTTTAGCTCTCTTGGCAAGTGCGCTAATACCTTTGATGTCATCATCCTGTATTTTTAGCGCGTCTGCGTCTTTTTCAAAATCAATCATCGGCGGCGTCTCCTCGATTAAATAGGTCTATTTGAATTGGGATATAGCGGCGCTCCTGCTTGTCCCACTTGAGACACTTGAAACGTCCGTGGTTCTTGGACGCTGCTACGGTGGCCATGATGGCAATAGCCGTGGGGTCTCCAATGAACAGCAGATAATCGTCGTCGTTGAAGCCCTCAAGGCTTCGTTTGACGCGAGAGACGGTTGGACCTGAAGAAAAAATTACTTGGGATTGAGACGGCGGCAACACAATTTCGATCTCCCCATATTCAAGCGCGGGAGCAATATTGTGCTTTCCTGTTTCGGATACGACATAGACTTTTGACATCTACATTCTCCTTTCTGATTAAAGTATTTCCGCAAAGCGGAAGACAATAGTACAATAGTGAACTTAGAAAGCAATAGAAAGTAGAAAGGAAAACTTGTGGAAAAAATGTGGATGGACACTTATCGGTTCAAGAATGAGCCGTATGAGCATCAGCGTGATTATCTAGAAAAGTATTGGCGTAGGCCCGTTGCCGCTCTGTTCGCGGACATGGGCACCGGCAAAAGCTTTATGGTGATTAACAACCTGTCGATGTTGTATGACAGGGGACAAATTAATAGTGCCTTGGTCATTGCGCCAAAAGGCGTGTACCGCAATTGGGTCAACCTCGAGCTGCCCAAGCACATGCCCGATCACATCATCTCGCGTATTGCGTTGTGGACGCCGTCGCCTAGAAAAGCAGAGAAGGCTGAACTTGATAACCTCTGGGAAGTGACCGAGGACCTCAAGATTCTGGTGATGAATATCGAAGCTCTCAGCACGGCCAAGGGTGTGGAGTATGCCACTCGGTTTGTCAGAAGCACGAATTGCTTCATGGCGATTGATGAATCGACCACGATCAAAACGCCCACCGCCAAGCGGGCCAAGAACGCTGTAAAGATAGGGCGGGAGGCAAAGTACAAGCGCATCATGACAGGCTCGCCTGTCACCCGCTCGCCTCTGGACCTGTTCCAGCAGTGTGACTTCCTTCACCCTGACTGCCTGAACTCCACCAGTTACTATGCCTTCCGTGCCCGGTACGCCGTGCTGGTCGAGAAAAACATGGGTTCGCACAGCTTCAAGAAGGTAGTCGGCTACCGCAAGCTCGACGAGCTGAAGGAGAAGCTCGATAAGTTTAGCTATCGCATCCGCAAGGACGAGTGCCTTGATCTGCCTGAAAAGGTCTATATAAAGAGGGAAGTGCATCTTACCAAGGAGCAGGTGAAAGCCTATCAAGAAATGAAGACCATGGCGCTGGCGCTATTGAAAGACGGCATGGTCAGCACCGTCAACGCTTTGACACAGCTCATGAGGCTGCATCAGATTGTCTGTGGACACGTCAAGCTAGACGACGACCGAGTTGTCGAGGTGCCCAGCAACCGAGTGCAGGAACTGCTCTCCGTCATTGAAGAGGCCCCTGACAAAGTGATTATCTGGGCCAACTACCGTCATGATATTGACGCCATAAAATTGGCGCTGCAGAAAGAATATGGCATGAACGCCGTGGGCACCTATTACGGCGACACGGATGACGACGAGCGGGCGCGTGTGGTCAAGGAGTTTCAAGACTCGGACAGCGAGCTGCGGTTCTTTGTCGGCAACCCACGCACTGGCGGCTACGGGCTGACCCTCACGGCTGCAGACACAGTTGTGTATTACAGTAACAGTTTTGACCTCGAGGTCCGGCTCCAATCTGAGGACCGCGCTCACCGGATTGGCCAGACCCGCTCGGTAACGTATGTGGACCTGATATCTCCCGGCACGGTGGATGAGAAGATTGTGAAGGCGCTGCGAGGCAAAATAGACATAGCTAACGAGGTTTTAGGGGAGGAAATGAAATCATGGTTGATTTGATACCAGTTAAGAAGAAGTTCAAATACCACTCGCTGCAGCGTCAGGACTTACCTGAGGGCAGGCGATACATTTACGGTGAGCAGAAGCTGCCCAGTGTGACTACCATCCTGTCGGCCACCAAGAAGGACAAAGGGGCGCTTGATGCGTGGATCGCGAGAGTTGGTCAGGAGGAGGCCGATCGGATTAAGAACGAGGCGTCACTGGTCGGAACGTACCTGCATGAGGTGATTGAGCGCATGGTCGCCTATCGAGACTTGCCCAGACCTACTCGATGGGAGATGTGCAAGGGCTACGAGATGGGGTACAAGATCATCAACACTTACTTTCGCAACGTGAATGAAATCTGGGGCAGCGAGGTGTCGCTGTTTTATCCAGAGAGGTATGCAGGCACGACTGACTTGGTCGGCGTCTATCGGGACAAACCTGCCATCATCGACTTCAAGCAGAGCAACAAACCCAAACGACGAGAGTGGATAGAAGACTACTTCTGCCAGCTGGCTGCCTATGCTCTAGCGCACGATGCGCTACACGGCACTAACATCGACAACGCCGTCATCCTGATGGCGGTGCGCTCAGACGGATCGACGGCGGAGTTTTCCACCGCCGGACGTGAGTTTCGAGGGTACAAAGACATGTGGCTCCGTCGAGTTGAAGAGTTCCACGAAATACAGGAGAACATCTTATGAAAGAACAATATTGGTTTGATATGCCGGAGTTTGAACAATTAAAACAAAAACCACACGCCGAGATAAAAATTCGTTTTGCTACTGAAGAGGATTTACAAGATTTTGCTGATTTGATTAAACAAAAACTAACCGTTAAAACAAAGTCTATTTGGCATCCAGAACTAACAAGAGGTTTAAACGGAGGCAAAAGATATGTCTCTGAAGAATAGATACCCTGTTTATATTGTGTCGAAAGGACGCGCAGAGTCTCGAATGACAGTAAAAGCTTTAACGCGCTGTAAGGTGGATTTTAAGGTTGTTATCGAAGAAGCCGAATACGAACAATACAATAAACACATTGATCAAGAAAAGCTGTTGATATTGCCAGAGATATATAAAGAAGAATATCAACTTTGTGACAACCTTGGGTATAGCCGCAGCACAGGACCTGGTCCTGCAAGAAACTTTGCGTGGGATCATGCTAAAGACCTTGGGTTTAAAAGGCACTGGGTTCTGGACGACAACTTAGATGACTTTCACCGACTCAACCGTAACATTAAGGCTCCAGTTAGATGCCCCGCCACATTTAGGGCCGCAGAAGATTTTGTGGACAGGTTTACAAACGTCCCCGTTTCCGGCTTTAACTACTATTCTTTTTGTAAAACTGGGGATGCAGTTCCCCCTATTGTGTGGAATACCCGCATTTACTCTTGTTTGTTAATTGAAAACTCCGCCCCTTACTATTGGCGCGGAAGGTATAATGAGGATACTGACCTTAGTTTACGAGTGCTAAAGGACGGGCTTTGCACGATTCAATTCAATGCTTTTTTATGTGGAAAAACGACTACCCAAAGAATGGGTGGGGGTAACACTAAAGAGTTTTACGATGGGGAGGGTACTCTTCCCAAATCTAAAATGATTGCTGATTTACATCCTGATGTAGCAAAAGTAGTGTGGAGATTCAACAGATGGCATCATCATGTAGATTATAAAAAGTTTAAAAACAACACACCCATTTATCGTTCTGATTTTGTTCGCAAAGAAGGCGTTAATGAGTACGGTATGCAACTTGTTGACTACGGAATGAAAGCACCAAAAAACAGCGGTGTTGATTATCCGGCGGATTTCAGGTCTAGTGAATGAGATGCTGCCCCACCCCTCAAGCAATAAAGTCAGTGGGGAATAACTGCTGTAGCATCTCTCGGCTTGACGCGCTTGCTGGTCCAGTCGGTGCTGCAGCCTCTGGCGCGGGGGCCGTGGTCTCTGCTCCCATACCCGGCACACCTCTGGTCCGTGGCGCGGGGGGCGCGACCCGAGCTTGGGGAGGTATGGTCACCTCGATGTCTTCCTCGGCTGCTTGCACCGGAGCCGCAGTTTCTCCAGTATTGATTGCAGTTGTTGCCGCTGCATAGGCAGAGCGAATAAATTGATCAGCCGCATCCTGTGGATAGTTCACAGCCCGTGAGAACCTTCTCCATGCTGGAGTTAAACCAAACCTTCGTACTGATTCCTCACTAAACTGATCTCTTACCATGTTCATGAAACCGGGCGATGTGACAAGGTTATTAGCTGCTTCAAGCGCCGCTTTCTGGGCATCAGTCCTTCCCTGTTGCTGCATTGAGAGAATCAGAGCCGTTGCCAATCCGCTTCCCGGCAGTCCTACAGCGGTAGTTACAGCCTCAATAGGTGCCCTCACTGTCGCACCCTTCGCCACTTCATAAACTCTACCGACCACGGTTTCTGTAGCCAAAAGGTCCCCAAGCTGCAGAGAGGCTCCTGTCCTAGAAACATTTTCTTGGATTGCCGTATTGATGCTTGTAGATACGGTGTTTAGGTCTTCAAAAGTCTGGACAACATCAGCAGGGAGATATCTTTTTAAAGTGTTATAAGCTTCTCTCTGGTTCTTTAGACCCGTATACCATTTAGAGAAAGTATTAAAATTAAGACTACCGTTTTTTGTCTGATTTCCAAACATGCTTGACAGACCACTGACAAGCACACTTTGTCTTTCTTCTGCGGGTATGGCTTCGACAAATTCTCTGAATTGTACAGCGTTACCTTTTTGCAGCTCACTCAATGCTCCTCTAAGTTTGCCGCCCAAATAGCCACTTATTTTTTTGTCAAACAACGAGGCCATGTCATCTTCAAATCCCCTCAATAACACTGAGGTGGATCGAGCAAGATCAAATGTTTCTGCTGAGTTAGAAGGAAGAGTATCTACTCCCTCCAATAAACTTAGTTGACTGTTAGCGTCGTCAAATTGACGAAACAAATTGCCTTCTTCATCTACAACCTTTCCGTAAAAATCTCTTAGTCCTCGTGCATCTTGATTGCGAAAAGGACCCCTGTTCTTGAACCCTGAGGCCATATCTTCTCTAAACCGTTCATAGCTTAGAAAAGTTGGAGACCTTCCCTTTAGATTACTTTTAACGACTACCTTGCCGTCATAAATAATGTTTTCAGGGGAAAGCCTTTCTAAAAATTTTCTTTCAAATGGACGCAAAACACTAACGTCTCCCTGTCCATTAATTATTTTCTGCTTTAGCTCATTGATTAAAGCTGTGGGGGTGTACTCAAAGTTTTCTGGCACCATGGCTCTCAAGCCATTCCACAGATTCTCTTCTTGTGATGCTAGAGCGTCTCTTGTGCCCTTCATTCTTCCATACAGCGCAGCACTTATGCTGCTCATGTCTTCAGCACCAAGCTCCGCAACTTGATCAAGCGCAGCATCACCTAAAGCTATTAAGTTTTCTCTTTCTTGCGCTTTAGCCGTTCCTCCCTTCCACGACTTTATAAGCTGCATTAGCTCAATAAACTGGATGTCAGTGCTTACGTGATCGGGCTGCAAATATTCAGATATGCCAAGGCGTTCGGCAGCATCCACTACTTCTGGATCGATTGAGGCTAGTTCTGCCAGCTCTCTTTGAGCTTGCAGATCACCATCTATGGCTTTTTTAGCTAGTTCATCCACGTCGCCCTGAGTCAAATTAGGCTTTGTGCCTACGTTCTTTGGTGGCCTAACAAGGTTTATTGCTGATCGCCAAGTGTTTTTTATTGCAGAGCCTAAAGCCTGCATGCCTGCAGGTATCACCGCGCTGGCTACCACGTCTCCCCAGTTAAATTCACCGCCAAATGTCTCTTGTAGTTTTTGATACCCTATTTCGTTCGCAGCCAGAAGAGCGGCACCTCCTGCGATTAAAGGCAATGCGGGCGCTCCAGCCACGGCAAGTGCAGTGGTGCCTATGGCAGCAGGGGCATACAAGCCCGCTTGAGTAACCATTCTAGGAATGTCGCCAGTCTCAAAGCCGGGTTTAATAACGTACCTCTGCCCATCAAGAGCAGATTTAAAGATGTAGTTGCCGTTGTAATCCTGTTCAACTTCAACCTCTGGAAATTGCGTACTTATGATGGATGCCATCTCCTGAGGTGTGCCCGCTGCAGTGCCTATCGACATTTTTAAAATAGGCAACGCATTGGTAATAGCCGCAAACTCCGGCATCCTAGTATAGGAAGGCAATGAGCGCGTAAGTTCGGTTTCTCTGGCAGTTCCTGTGGCACTTTCTACAATGCCCTCAAAAAATCCCATATCGGCCATTGGGTCCGTTATTTCTGCAGGACTGGGAGCAAGACCCCTACCGCTTTGTTCTTCTGTAGACAAACGACGATATGTGTCAGCCATGAGGTTGAAGTTGTCTCGCAACTGCGGATCAGAGCTGTCTTTGTCACCAGAGTGCTTTAACAACCACTGACCCACTTCTTGAGACGTTGTTTCGTTGCCTGAACTTGATCCTTGAGCGTTTGTTTCTTCAGCCATTGTTTAACCTTCACCCAGTAATGCACGCACTTGTTCATCAAGATCGCTTCCCGGTCCTTCATTAGGCATATAGATGCGTGCAGGTATTGCTATAGGCGTATCAGGGATAAATCCCTTGAAAGTTGGAAGGAGGTCTGTGGCTCTTCCTGATTCAAGAATGTTATTCCAGTCAGCAATTTGATTTTCTGCAGCTTTACGCCTGATTGCTGCCATACGCAAGAGAGTGTCTTTTTCAAGAGAGATCGTACCTGCTAAAACCTCTTGAAGAAACACTCGCTCTGCTGGGGTATCTATTCCTCTGGCTCCTATGCCTAGACTATTAATTGCTCCAAAAACATCTTGGCCTACTGCAGAATTAAGAAGTTCTGTATCGGAAAGCCTTTTTATCCTTTCTGGGTCATCAGAAAACAGCCCTACGACTCTTCTGATGTTTTGTCTGAACTCTGCACCAAAACCCGTGTCCACATCAAAATCAGCGTCTTGTAGGAGCCTAATGGTGTCATCAATTTTCCTTATGTCCGTCACTGCTTTCGTAGCATTGTTAAAGCTACTACTAATCCCTTCACTAGCCGTCTCAGCACCAACTGCTTCAGCCCTGTTACCTCCCATGTCCACTAAAGGAGCGGGAGGTCTTCCTCCGGCAACACTAAGCTCTCCGGCCTGATCGATTTGCCAAGGCAGGTTTACATCAATAGCAGGGTTGTCTGTAGCCAGAGTATTCTTCTCTTCCATTGTTAAAAGCCTAGAGCTTTTCTGCTTGGCAATTTCACCCAGCAGGTCCTGTTGACGCTCTGAAAGCCTTGCATTGGCCGCCATTGTCGCTGACTGCTCTGCTTGTGCTGCCTGAAGAGCGGTGCCTGTTGCAGCCTGCTCTTCTTTTCTAATCTGTGCCGCTTTTGCGCCTATTTGACCGGGCAATGCGCTCGTCGCTTGAGCCAGACGCGCAGCTGTAGAGCCACGTAGTGCTTGGCCCTGAGGTCCGACGTTACCGGCAAAGCCCAAAGCCGCCTGACCTATGTCGAACAGCATCTGTGCCTTAATTGAGTCTCTGTCACCAAGACCTAAAAGTTCTGAGTATTGAGGGGTAAGGGCCTTGGTCCGCGCAGCAAGATCAGGAACAGCTGAAGGCTGTTGCGTAAGCAGATCAGCAATGCTTCCTTGAGCTGCTTGGATAACTTCAGGCGAGAATGTCATTGCTGGGGTAACGCCCGCCTCACCGCTACCGTCTTGAAAATTTTGGACAATGCCTCCCTCAGCCATGCCCATGGGTAAAGAGCCAACGCCGCCCGGCTCAACCGGGGGCGCTGGAAGTCCAGCTGCAGCCATATCCATTGGAGGTGGAGGCATAGCAGCGGCTGGAGCCATCGTCCCAAAGGGGAGTGATGACGATGGAGAGAGTGCCTCAATTCCCTGCTGTGCCAGCACTGGCTGAAGCAAAGCAAGAACATCATCAGGCGTTTCGACTGCTGCGCTCATGCCGACCAAATCAGCCAGCTCTTCACGTCTAGCATCAACCGAGCGGTAGTCACCGCGCAGGTTATTCATTAAGACTTCTGGTGAGTCAGGGCGCCGATCCATCAGTTCGGACATGTCTTGATCGTCGTTGCCCGACATCTCAGACTCGGCGATCTCTTCCATCAATTCCTCGATGTCGTCCATAAAGCCCGCCATGATGCCGACGTTCTCGACCTCATCATCTTTTACTTTTTTCTTCGCCATTTTATCCACCTAGAAAAGTCCGGCCTGCTTCGCGCCTGCTGCGGTTGCCAGAGTGCCTACGCCCAAACCTACTGCGGTCTGCAGCGGGCTGGCAGTTGGTGCTGTCTGAGCAGTCAGGGCCATTGAGGTCGTTGGAGCGCCACGATAAATATCGGACACAAAGCCCAGCTGCTGATAAGGCGCCGTGGCTTCTTGCAGTTGAGTCTGCCTGATTGCGTCAATCTGCGCCTGCTCAATCTGTCGTTCAAGACCGCCGAGACCCGCTAGTAGTCCTGTGTCAGCAGCACCGAGCTGCTGTGTCGCTTGGCCCAAGGCGCCATACTGTGTACCTAAAGCACCCATTTGACCGCCGAGACTGCCAAGGGCTTGTGCTTTAGAGATATCCACACCGGCTTGCTGTGCGGTGAGGCCGCCGATACCTTGGCCGAGGTTCGCGAACTGCATGCCCGCTTGGCCCAGTGCTTGACCTCCGGTGAGCTGACGCTGTTGTTGAGACTCAAAGCCTGCCTGAGCCGCTTGCTGCGCCTGCAGGTAGTTCTGCGCGTAATCCTGCATGATGCGCTGCTGCATCAGGTCCTGAACGCCACGCTCCGTCTCGGCCCTCTGAACGCCCTCTCGAGTGCCACCAAAAGCACCGGATGCCACGGCCTGTGCCGCTTCGCCCTGCTCGGCAATGTCAGCCTGACGACGCATCTCTTGCAGGGCGTTTTGGGTGACCTGCTCTTGGTAGGGGTTCATGAAAGCGGCTGCACTGGTTGGGTCATACGCTTGGGCAGAACCCAAGATACCGCCGATACCTTGACCAATAACAGGCACGGCCCGAGCTGTCACGTCCTGTGCGGCTTGGAACTGGGGAGCGGTTTCTACCGCTCCGGCTGCCAATGCGCCGCGCTGCGTCAGGTCCATACCCTGAGTCAGGCCCTGAGAGCCTGCTTGGATGTAAGGCTCAAATGCCCCTATGCCCTGCTTGGCAAAATCAATCGCCTGCAGCTCGGTGCCCGATAGGCCCGCAGCTTCAGTAGCAGGCAGAAACATCGGCTGGTTATAAAGACGCTGCGCTTCTTGTATAAGACCGAGCTTATACGCCTCGATCTCGGGCGCCTCCCGCACATATTGCGTGGATATAGTTTGATCAACCATTCGCTCGATTCTCCAATTTCTTCATCATGGCGTACATACGCTTGGCGCCTTGGCGCCGTGATCCGTCGCCCATGCC
>VMHT01010493.1_pt1 | contig 12346 bp, 13 predicted proteins | sample 4693611 | NCBI WGS metagenome assembly VMHT01 (sample SAMN12280063, study PRJNA550983) | marine metagenome | isolation source: seawater sampled from same location over 5 years 0.02-0.2 micron viral filtrate | place: USA: collected off the coast of southern California halfway between the port... ...
GTTTATCTTTTCAGTCATATTACGCCTCCTTCACGTGTTTTGCGTACTCTTCAAGTGGCACACCAAGTTTTTTTGCGATAGCTACCTGTGAGGGTGTGAGTTTCACAGTGCGGCGGCCTGTTGCCGTTGTTCGAGTAGCTGAAGCAACTCTTTGCTTCGGCTTACTTTGATCCTCAAATTTATGAGGAAACTCTTTTCGGATTCTCCGATCAATCTCAGTATAATACTCTTCTGAGCTTGCGTCAAACCCTTCGTTTAATAATTCGTCATGAAAAGACATTGCGGTGTACGTCATTGCCTTATCTGCTCCAAACCATTTGTTATCTTCAGCCCAATCTTGAGCTTTAGGATCAGGTCTAGCCTGTGGTTGAGCTTGTTGTTGATTGTTCCAAGGTTCTTCAACAGGTTGTTCTTTTTGAATTTCTTGTTGCTCTACTTTTCTTTTACGTAAACTCAATCTTTCCTTTTCAATAGCTAATTGAGCAATTCTTTGTTGAGCATCCATTTGCTTTTCAGCATCTCCTTCAGCAACAGCCTGAGTGTAGGCTGTTTTTAAAAGCTGTTCCGTTGATTGTAGGCTTTGCTCATCAGAAGCAACTCGTTCTTTAGAACTTACTTGAGATATAACATTTAAATTTTTATTTTCTTGTTGAACTTTTTTAGCATATTCAATTGCTGCTTGTTCACGTCTTTCAGCTTCACGCATTTTACGTGTAAGTTTATCAATACGTCTTTTTACAGATTGAGAATACTCTTCAAGCTCTTCTTCTTTTCCTTCTTGTTTAGGTGATTCTTCAACTTGAATTTCAGGTTCTACAACCTTCTCTTCTTTTTGGCCTTCTTCGTTTAACTCCACTTCGACAGCTTCACCCGAGGTATCTATCGGGACCATTTTGTCATTTTGTGTTTGTTCTTGCATAGAGTTCTCCATGTTACATTATGTTGGCTGGCAATATATCTCTCGGATCATCAACGACTGCCAGTATCTCATCTTCGTTAACAATACGCAACTCACCACCATCGATCTTTACTCTTGATCCTGAATAGCGAGTTATTATAACCCAATCACCCTCTTTACACCAAGGACCATCAGGATATCTCTCTTTATCTTTGTAGCACAAAGATCCAGTCTTTAAGACTTTACAAATATTTGTTGTTATTTGTGATTCTTCTACTGTTTCATCAGTAAGAATAACACCACCTTTTGTTTTACCTTTTAATTTTAAGGGAAATAAAACTATTCTCCAACCAACAGGCTGAGGAATTTTTTCCAATTCTTTTTTTTCTTTTTCAGCTTTTTTGCCGTCCCAAACATGTTTTGGAACAATTAATTTAGGTTTAGTCGTCATCATCTAGCTCCGTTTTCTTTAGCAGGTCCGTGAGTTCCTGTTCAGTTTCTTCAAGACCGCGAAGTTTACCAGTCAAATACCGATATTCGTCCCAATCTTTTACACCACTACATATAGCTTGTCTTATAGTCTCTTGTCTAGCTTTTAGTTGATTTTTATAGTAAGTAAAAAAGTTTTCTATTCGCATGATTTCATTTGGTCAGCTAATTTTTTGCAGCGATTTGGAGTTTGTTTATTCCATTTCGAGTCGAGCATCTCGTAACTCGCACCAATAAAATTGCTTTCCTGCAGGCATTTCCACATCATACGGAACTTGGACACGCCTGTAGGGCCAAGCTGAAATACCATTTCGGTAATGGTATGTTGAGCAGTTGTAGGTAAATCAGTGACACCATTATTTTCCATAAGTGTTCTAGCTTTACCTATTGCATTATTTAAATCTTTATCAAATACTTCTTGTAGTTCTTCTTTTGTATATGTCTTGCCGTCTTCAAACTTATCTTCATGTACTACTTTATGACCCCAGCCTATTGTGCGAAATCCTTCGGTGTCTATGTAAACGTGATCTCTGAAGCCTTCTGATAATTTTACGGAACCAGCTAATTCGTCGTATGTCATTAGCAAGTGCTATAATCTATGACTAATTTAAAAGTCCCTGTTTGACCATCATTACCTGTCACAGTTATTTTAATATCAGTTTCATCAAAAAAATTTGTTGTAACTTTTTTAAAATCAAAGTTCTCATCTTTGTCAACAGTGTAAGTGTGATTATAGTCATCACAGTTTGTTTTTATTTTTACGTCGTAGCTGCCATCGGGTGTGTCATCTACAAGAGTTGCAGATCCTTTTACAGATACACCTCCAGTGTATGCACTTTTTTCCCAAGTATCGCCTATATTACCCTTAGCTGTATAGTCACCGCTTTTACCTACGATGTGTTCTTCGTGTGAATGTTTTTCCATAATATTCTCCTTTTTATTTAGTTAAACCCTTTGCCTTTTCGAAGGTGCGAAGGCCAGATACGCCGAGCATTGAAGTGACAATTGCTAGAAGGGGCCCAGTTTCTATGGCAGGTGGTACAATATCCATACCTGAAAATTTTGCATACCAATCAATACATGGGGATAAGATGAATGCAAAAAATAAAGCTAGGGCTCCGCACCATCCTATAGCTGGTCGCCAGCCAGCAACGAATACGCTGCGATGGCTGGCTTCCTTTGCATTAACATCTAATTGTTTTTCTGCAAGCTTTTGTTGTAAGCGTTGCATTAGAATCTTTTTATCTAATTTTTCTTCCTCACTCGTATGAAGTTCGTCGACAACTTTTGAAATGGTCGCTAAGGCTCCACCTTTTCCACCACCAAGTAAACCACCGAGTAGATTAAGCACTATGCTGCTCCACCTGTCATCCAGCTAATTATCCAGAGAACAATGATCGCTACAATAGCGGCCTTAATCCAGTCCTTCATTTTCCAATCCGACCACTCTTTAATATGTGACCATAGATCTTTTAATAGGTTCATAAAACCTCCTTTGTTAAGTTAGGGATTATACTATTTTACGCCTTTGAATGCTACTTTTTTAATTTGCATTCTGCTTGTTTGCCCTTGAGGTCCAGTTCCTTTGTTATCTTTTACTACAAAAGGAGAGTAAACTTTCTCTGCTGTTGAAGCAATTTTAGTATTAGGAAAAGGATTTTTTTGGGGGACAATAGTCATTTTTGCATTTTTAAATTTCATTTTCTTGCCTTTCCATATCCACGTTTAGCTAATCTACCCGCTAATTTACCAATGCCTTTAATTGCACCAACAGCACCAACTGATGCAGCATCTAAAGGAAGTAAACTTTTCGCTATTTTTTTTATTTGTTTTATTTTTTTACCATCATTAGAAACTATTGAAGCTCCTGCTGGTCCTATACTTCTACCAGTAACAGAGCCACCTTTTCTTTTTTTAATAACTCCTCTACCCATAAGAATATCTTTTTGTGTAACTTTGCCATCACCACTTAGGTCAGGAAACTTGGATGCTGAACCACCTTTTGCAGCTCTTAAAATATTTGAGCCTTGACCACTTTTTTTAGGAACCATTTTAAAATGTGGAGATCCAGGTATATCTTGCTTTTCCATTATGATTGCGTCTTTATCTACATTCTTTTTTTGTTGTTCTGTTAATTTTCTTTTTTTCTTTTTTTCAAAAGGCTTTTGAGTAGGCGAGGATTCTTGTTGAGGAATAGGTGCAATCTTTTTAAATAAATCACCAACTTTTAGTTTGAGTGACAAACCTTGATCAGCAAGTTTTTTTTTCATTTTCTTCAGCTCTTTTGCTGCGTCTCGTGAAAGTTTATTTGCTTCTAATTGTTTCTTAGTTTTTTCAGGCATAATACTTAATGTATAGTTGGTTTTAAAAGATTTAGCAAGTCTCTTCCATTATGATCCATAATTTTATCGTACTCTTTTTCAGTAAGGTTATTATGATACAACATTTTTGCTACACCCATCATTGCACCTGCTAAAAGTATTTGTTCTTCCTGACTTGTTACTGCTGTGTCGGAAAAATTCATCAACTCGTTAAAATATTCCTGTAATTTATCTGTCGCTGTTAACATTTTTTGCATTTTGTTTATCTAGATTAACATTTGCACGCAATTGTGCAATATCTTCGTTAGAATCTATTTTATCTTGAGCAATTTTTGCGGTTTGGTCAAGTTTTGCACCATCTAATTCAATTTTTTGTTGGTCATTTTGTGCTTTTCGTTGAATATCTTGTGCTTTTAACTGTAATTCTTGTTGTTTTAGTCCAACAAGAGGGTCTTGACCTTGACCTTCCATAGATTGTTGCTCTTCAATAAACATTTCTTCAATAAATTCTGTTGCTTTTAACGAAATTTGACGTTCCATCTCTTCTTGGAACTGAGCTTGTAGTTCTGGTGGTAGTTTACCTCCAAACTTAGCTGCTTCTGCTTGTACTTGTTCTTGATTTTCTTCTTCAACCATCTGTCTTGCTAATAAAGATACATGTTCCATGACATGTGCTTGTAATAATACAGTTGCTTGAGGATTACTACGAACCAACATAGAGGACATAAAAGTTCTATGAGCATCAATATGCGCTTGGTGTTCTTGATTTCTAAAAGGAATTAATTTTTTACCAAGTAATGAGTCAGAATTTTCTAACGCAGGATCTTTTGGTTTCGGTGTATCTGGTGGAGGTAAAATAGCATCAATATCTTTTACTCCAAGTGATTGATACATTCTTTTATACGCTTCATATATATTATGTGATTTTGGATCAGACTGTGCCATCTGTAATTGTGTTTGTGCCAACGTAACACGCTGAGACATAGAAAAAATATTTGGATCAGACACAGGCATGATGTCAACACGATCATCAAAGTCAGTTGATTTAACACTTGGTACCGCATTACTGCCTACATCATATGGATATCTTTGAGGTAAAAATTCTTTAAATACTTTTGCTAGTAAATTAAATTCTGTTTTTTGTGCATAATGTAATCTTTTATGTATTGCACTCATGACTCTTGATCCTCTTTCAATCAAGGCCATAGTTGTTCCTACAGGTGCATTTGCTGCTACACTGTCACCAATTTTTTGATCAGCAATAGAAGCAAAACGTTGTCCTGCTTGTACAACAAATCCTAGTAATTGAAATAAAGTTTGATCAGCTCCTTTGTAAGGTAAAGGCATGAGTCCTGCTCGTAAATCTCCACTAGGTGCATCTACATCTCTAAACTCACCAGGTTGTATAGGGCTATCATCATCTGCTATTCGCAAACCTCTTGCTTTAAATCCTGCTGGTAGATTTGCTAAAGTTCCTGCATCTAGTAATTGTCTAAGAGCTGCTGTTGCAGTTCTTGATAAACCACCAAGCATATGAATTAATCCATAACCATAAAAACCAAGACCAGGTAAAAATTTATAATGTACAAAATATTGTTTTTTCTTTTTTAAAGGATCTTGTTCATCATAGTTTCTATATACCGATAAAACATTACCAGACCCTTCGTCTATTGTTACAATGTAAGGTAATTTAATTCCGTCAGGATCTTCAAATCCTGGCACATCTAAATCAACATGCATTTCTAATAATGTATATGAATCATTCTTGTAAGACCCTGTTTCTTTCACACCATCCAAACGATTAACTTCTGTTTGAATACTGTTTGTTTCAGCATCTTCATATTCTTCCAAGTCTACATCACGGTAAAAACCTGTGACTTGCAGTTTACGAATATCGTTTTCTGTTCTTTTTAATACGTGTGTAATTCGTTCTGCTGTTCCTAAATCTGTTGCGGTGTACGGAACAATTAATTCTTCACTAGGAATAAACTTTGATACAGCTCTTCCCATTGTAGAATCATAATAAACTTTTTTAAAACTAGAACCAGATAGAGGTAAATAAAATAACATTTGATCTAAGTCAGGATCAAAGTCTTCCATGACGTGCATTACTTGATAGTTCATAAACTCTTGCACACGTTGAGCTTGTTGTTCTTTTTGTGGATCAGATTTACCAATCATTTGTACTCTGACTGGACCATTTGCAGGTAATAATTCTTTGTAAGCTTGAGCTTGAAATTGTGTAACTGTCTCTGATAATAGAGGATGTGTTACGCCACTTGCTCCTTGAAATGGCTGTGATCTATCTTCATATTTAAATCCAAGTAGTTTTAATCCTTTTGCGTAAGCATCGTACCATTCTTCTCTAGAAGAACTATCTTCTTTGTAATCACCGATAAGATCAGATGACATGTCCTGTAAGTCTTTCTCATCCATGTACTCAGCTAAGTTAGAATCAAATTCTACTTCTTCTTGTTCACTCATTGGATTGACTAACGCCCCTCCGTCTTCTGTCATTTCAATGTTATCAACTGTTAATTCATCAGGAGTCTCTACTGTTACTTCTTCAGTTATTACTTCTGTAGGTTCACCTGTTATTCTTCTCTCAACCATTATACCTCAAATATATCAATATGCTCGACAAGTCCACCTTGCGCTTTGTGTGTCTTATAGGGTTCTAACATCTCAGGAGTAATTTTAATAGCAAAAACTGGCTCCATATCTTTTTTGCTAGGTATTGTAATAGGTTGAATTCTATAATTGGGATTGGATACAAGTAGTTCTCTTGCTTGATCTTCATTGGTTAATGTTGCTACCATATTACCATTTTGATCGGTGACACGGTATTGGGTTGACCCTCTTCCACTTTTTAATTGTACAGGCATTGTAATCATTTCTGAGTTATTACTTTGTGCTTGTTTTTTTAATATTGTTTCTAATGTAGATGTATAATGTTTTGGTTTTCCAAAATTAGGATTAGTGGCCGCTGTTCCTGAATTATCAATTACATTTGAAACAGCGTTAGGACCACCGTAAAACTCGTCCATGCCAATACCTTTATATTCTGATTCTAAAAACTGACCGTTTCTTTTAAAAGCATCAAATCGTCTTGCTTTATCGGCCGCTCTATCAGCTTCAGGTGTAGCAGCATTTCCTTTAAATCTATATCTTTCAATAACGTATTTAGATGGTGATATAGCATAGTAAGAGGACGCATCAGGATCTTTTAATACAAACTTTCTGTATGCTAGTTCGTATAAATCTTTTTTAATTAACGCATCGGCCCACTCATCCCTATTCTTAAATGGTAAGTCAGGAAACAGTCCTGCCATGGTATTGGAGTCAACGGACAATACTTCATCTAACATGTTATTAATATTATCATTCAACAATCCTGCTAAACGATCTATTTCTGGTTGATCTATTTCTCTTGTTGCAATGTAGTTGTTGACAATTTCATCTACTTCCGTTTCTAATTTACTAATTCGTTGTGCTACAACGTTTACCTCGTCTTCTGTTTTTGTCAGCGGTCTAAAGACAGATTTATTTTTTTCAAAAAACTCTATTGCTGCTTGTGCTGTTCTATTGAGTCCTTCTATGTTTGTGCCAGCACCAACGCCGTCTTCTTGTATCTTACGAAGGGCCGCGGCCAGTTGTTGTTTACGCCCTGCTGCTGCTTGTAATAAATCCGATTGTATCTCATCGGCAAACGTCACACGAACCACGCCGCTCGGATCAACGCCCGATGCTTTAGTTATCTGTTCTTGAAGTTCATTATTCTTAACAACAAGCTCATCCATTTGATTAACCAAACCTGGGCTTACCTCATCTAATTGGTCAGCATATTTTGCTATGACAGATAGTTTGGGAATATCAGATCCAAAATCAAGCAGTATATCATTAAGGTCTGCTGCACTCATTCCTCGTTGACTAGCTAATCGTCCTATTTTATTTTTTGCTTCAGCATATAAACCTTGCAAACTTCGTTCGTTTTTTGTTTTTTCTTTTGTGAGTTTACTTACATTTATTTTTGTTTGTGGTCCTTCTACCTTTGGTGGTACAAAACCATAGCGGTCCGAGAGCCGCGTCCAACCGACAATGTAAGTATCTTCTTCATTTGGTATACCAAATTCATGACGATTTAAATTTTCTCCACCAAACATGGATACGGGATAATCCCCTGAGTCACCTGGTAATTTATTTCTATCTAAGTACAAAACTCTTTCACGTTGTGTTTCTGGTATAGAACCAGGCTCATAGTATCCTTCATAACGTGTTCTTTTCACGCCATTTGGATTAATCATCTCGGACCCCTGACCTGTTGCGTGTACTCGCATGCCACTGATTGGAGCTGATCTAACTTGTGAAATAATTTCTGTTTTAGATATTGGAGAAGCATCATCATATAATTTAAGAAGAGACGCGATACGATAATCGTCGACCTCGGATTTTTTAATTCTGTTCTTGTTTAAGAAATCAAGGACCTCTTGTTTGTTTGCAAATTGATCAGGTGCGTTTGTCATTGCACGTTCTATGTCTGAATAGAATACAGACGTCATTGGTTGATTTGTTAATGGTGTAACCTCAATAGGGTTGTCTGTACCAATCTCTACTTTTTCATCAGGAGTTGGATCAAAGATATCCTCTTGTGATCTTACTTCTTTTTCTCTCTCCAAACTTTCTTTTTGTTTCTTTGTTGGATTTGCTAATTTTTCTTTTGGTGTCGGTATTGGTGCAACCTCATTAACAGGTGCTTTACCAAAAGCTTTAAACAAAGGTAGCATTAAGTTTGCAACCTCATATGATCCTTCGGGAAGGTCATCTTGAAATATATCTAGGTCTTCAGGTAAACCTGGACCTGCTGGTCTTTCTTCTACTATACCGCCTTTAGCATATTTCATTTCGTCCAAAATATCTTCTCCTATATCTAAAAAATCATCTTCTGGCATTGCACCGAAAGATTGTCCATCTATTTTTGTTATTGATCCTGACTCAGCTAGTTGCTTATCAAGATCCATCATTTTTGTTATAATATTTCTTTTTTCATCACCTGTAGTTGCTTCTTTAAACAAAGCTTTTAATTGTTTAATTTCTTTTCTTATATCTTGTTCTGCTCTGTTTGCTCCACGTCCTTGAAAAAATAAATTATTCATTTCAAGAGTTCTTTCTATATTTTCTTCAACAGCTTCTATGTGACCTAGTTCAACTCTTTCAAAAGGAACTTTACCATCTCCAAATAAGTTAGCAACATCTTCTAACTCATCGTTATAAAATTGTCTCTCTACGTTAAACTTTTCTCGTCCAATAAGAAGTTCAGCCAATCTATCTACATCAATATTTTTTATTTGCTCTAAAGCTTCCTCTGGAGTACCTCCTGATTGAATTATTCTTTTTGCAGTTCTTCCTAAAAAGTCTTTTCCTCGAATAGGATCTGTAGGGAAATCAGCGTTTTTAAGTTTTTCTCTTAATTTGTCTCTTACATTTTTAAAAATTATTCTTTGTGGTTCTATTAAAACGCTCTCAAAATCTTTAACATATTTGGTTAGTTCTTGTGTTTCCCGAATAGCATAAGGAGAAGCCAAAGGAAACTCATCTAATTGAGGTTTTAATAATTTTAAAACATTTTGTAATTTGCCGTTTGCTAAACTCAATAACCATTTTTCTTCATTTGTTAAATTTTTTAAACCACCACCAACGTTTTTATCTCCCATTGGAACTTCATCACCAATATGTTTTGCTAATTCAGGATCTTCTTTAAATGCTTCTATTAATTTTCTAAAAGTAAGTTTACCACCACCTTCATTTTCTATTTCTCCTGCTTTCCATTTTTCTAATTGATTAGATGCACGAATAGATAAATCTTGTGCTTTATCTGTTGCTGTTTTTAAACCTACAATCTCTCCTTGTTTTCTAGCTGCTGCAATCTCTGGTCCTGTAATAAGCTTTTGATCTTGAGCAGCTTTTTTCATGGCACGTAGAGTTTTTTCTGGTGTTTTTCTATACAAGGCTGCTATCCTGAAAGGATCACCACTTTTCATAATTTCAACGAAATCAAAAAGTATTTTTTGTTTCTGTGGATTTAATCCTGCACCCCTAACTCCTTTAGGTAAATCTTGAAAAATTTGAAACTGTGCTACATCAACAGCGTCTATCTTTGCTTTTACTTCTTTTACTTCTTCTATTGTTTTCGGTTTTATTTTTTCTACAGGTGCTGCAATAGGTTCATCAGGTGTTAAGAAAGGATCTTTTGGCTCTTCGACTTTACCAAAAGTATCTCTTGGTGTAGTGCCAGCTAAATTTCTTGGTGGTTCTTCTATTACTTCCTTAATAGTTACAGGTCCTTCCACTTCCGTAGTTTTCACGGGACGTGTTTCTTTTTTTCTAGGAGGTACGGCTGCATTTAAATTTAATTTATCATAAGCCTCATCTGATAATTCTGTTATATCTACAGCTCCAGCATATTCATCAATGTGTTGAGGGTTCTCTGTTATTACTTTTAAAGCTTTTGTTGTAACTTCTTTTTCAGGGACACCTAATCTTTTAAGATAATTAGAAACAGGCTCTAAAGCTTTAGGAGCTTTTGTAAAAAGTGAACCCACAAAAGAAAAGTCTGCTAAACTTAAAAGAGCTGTTCCCCCTTCCATAGGAGTGATGTCTTTACCCATTTCCATTTTACCAAAAATTTCATGAACATCTTTCCATAAAAATTTTGCTGTACCCGAGGCACCTTTTAAACTTCCAAATAACTGAGCATATTTATTATTATCAATAAGTTCAGGAAATTTATTTCCTATTGTATAAAAAAAATCTGCACCAACTTTATAAGCAGGTGATAAAGATACACTTGTTTCCTCTCTTTCCTCAGGTGTTTTAAAAATATCTCTCCCTAAAGGATCCCCTAAATCAATCGTTTTTGGATAATTTTTAAGTCTTCCAAACTGATCTACATAATTTTGTATTGATTGTTCTGCTAAATCATCTTCTACTTTGTATTGCTTTTCAAGTTCTTCTTTAAATTTAGAGGGTTGTTGTAATAAATCAAACGCTGTAAAATTACTTACGCCAGAATCTTCATCTTCATCAATTTGTAAAAAATCAGGTTGTGTTTCGTCTACCATTAGTAATATTCTCTCGGTTCAATGTATCGTGGTTCATCCACATAATCAGACTCTAGACTGATAAAATTACCCTGTCTAAATCGCAGCAACGCTTGTGTTGTTGAATCGACTAAATCGTCATGCTCACCATAAGGGAAAGCGGCGCATTCTTCAATAACTTCTTCTGCCCAACGTTCATCAGGAGCCCATACTTGACCTGCTTCAAAAAGGGGAGCTACGGAGTTGACACGTACATGCTTATCGTTGCCCTTACTAGGCGTATAAGTAACTACAGGAATTCCCAATTGACGTAGCTCCTGTGTTAAGGGCATACCAGTTGCTTTCGCTTCGATCAAGATTGTTTCGGGTTCCCAGTATTTATATTCTTCTAAAGCAACTTCTTTCAGCTCGGGAAAATCCCAACGGCCCTTTCTAGATTTTAAAAGTATAATGTGCGGTGGTCCGTGTTCCACGGGTTTAAATACACCCCACGTTGTTATCGCACTAAAGTCTGCTGTCTCTCTTTTACTGAACGCTGTATCATAGCTTTGTATAATATGCATCAAAGGTGGTATGTCTTCTTTTGGCCACATTTTCCACCATTCACGTTTAATAATTGAACCTTCTTCTGAGGTTGGTGCTTGTTGCCATTGTGCCTGCCATTTTTGTTCTGACAAGGATGCTTTCACACCTTGTAGTTCTTCTAATTTCCAAAACTGTGGCCATAACGGTTTATCATTTAAAACCGCAGGAAACTCTACAATTTCCCATTGATCAGCATTTTCGTTAGTTTGTGCGTTTAATAATTTACCTGTAAGATCCTTTGTTGACCATCTCGTCATAACTATAACAATAGCACCACCAGGCTGTAAACGTTGTCGGGGGCCCGAGGTATACCATTCGTAGGCATTGTCCATGGCTGTTTGACTTAAAGCATCTTGCTCGGAGTGAGGATCATCAATAATAAGCAAGTCAGCACCACGCCCAGTAATAGCGCCACCCACACCAGCAGCAAAATACTCTCCACCAGCGTTAGTTGTAAAACGCCCCGCTGCCTTTGAGTCTTGAGATAAGCTAACAGTCGGGTAAACATCTTTAAAATCTTGTTGGTCAAATAGGTTCCTCACTTTCCTACCAAAGTTATACGATAATTCTGCGGTATGTGTAGTCTGAATTATCTTTAATTTAGGTTTTTGTCCCATCATCCATGCAGGAAACAAATGAGAAGCAAACTCTGACTTTGTATGTCTTGGTGGCATATTGACAATTAATCGTTTTATCTTTCCACGTGAAATGTCTTCAAATTTTTGTGCAATAATTTTGTGATGTGAACCTGCAACAAACTCTGGCCAAACTTTTTTTACAAAAGTAAGAAAGGAGGAACGGGACTCCTCTGCCAGTTTTATTTGCATTTTCCTTAATTGGTATTTTAAAACTTCCGTTGGGATTTTTTCTGAATTCATAAAAAAGTTATATCATACTTTCTGTTTGTGTAAAACTTAGCCTTTAGACACACTCACACGCAAGGGGGCAAATTGGGT
>VMHT01214738.1_pt1 | contig 12343 bp, 14 predicted proteins | sample 4693611 | NCBI WGS metagenome assembly VMHT01 (sample SAMN12280063, study PRJNA550983) | marine metagenome | isolation source: seawater sampled from same location over 5 years 0.02-0.2 micron viral filtrate | place: USA: collected off the coast of southern California halfway between the port... ...
ACCTTCATAAACAGTCGTAACTGTATCACTACCAGATTCAGCGAAATATAAAATACTACTATCATTATCACCACTTAGGTAATCACAAGCAGTCATTTTCATCACTGCTCTTTGATTTGAAGTATCATCGGTTCTTCCACTGTAAGCAGCTACAGTATGAGGACCATTTTTATAATTATTTACAGGAGCAACTGCATCACTTCTTACCCTTCCAGCATAAACACTTTGATAATGAAAACAATTACCATTTATATCAGTATGAAACATTGGTACACCAGCAAAACGAGTTGCTAACAATTGCCTGTTAGGGTCTGTACCAACAGCGTGAGAACCTACTATTACATTGTTGGTATTTGTTGTCGCATTTTGAAACTTAACTGGCCTTGAATCAGACATTGTCACTTTTGAGGTGTTATCTGATGAATCATGAGAAATAATTAAATCATTAGCCGCACCCATAGCGATGGCTTGATTATCAGCAAACTTAAGCCTATTATTTGATGGTTGATAAACTATGACTCCAGCCGCACCAGTAAATGTAAGCTCTCTCGCAATAGTACCGTCTAAATTTATTAAATCTACCCAATCATCATTAGCACTGTTTCGTATCTTTAACTTATTAGCATTAGTGTCAACCCATATCATATAGGCCACAGTCGTGGAAGGACTTGAAGCGTTACTGTTATTTGATAATATCGCAGCTAAAGCATTATTAAGGTCTGAACGGAAACTGGCTCCTGAGGCATTTGCTAGATTATAATCATGTGTTGACATTTTCAGTTATACCAATGGATTTGAGAGTTTAAGCACCTTCCGCACCAAAGCCATTAGCTTGATATGCAAAAGTGCGGTCAATAGCTGAATTTGAACTATTGAAAAAAGTAATTGAAAATCCAGTGCGACTTTCACTACTAATTACATAATAGTCACCTGAAGCCATATTACTAGCAGTTATGCCTAATTTAGGGGTTTGATAAAAGGCTTTACTAAAAGTTACCGCTTTTGCAGCAGCACCGCTACTAAAAGAACTACTTTCTGTTCTATTTTCAAATAATAATTGATAACCTAATTCATCTACAAGTGGTGTCTGATCATTATATTCAGAACTTAAATCTAATTTGAATTGAAAAAGTCTTCCTGTAAATCTACCATTTTCCATCGGTACAAACTCACCATAACTTGATGAATCTTCCTGATCAAATTTATTACCATCTTCTAATAATAAAAATTCAGCATTTTCATCTTGTATCTCATCATCTGTAAAAGCATCATTACTTTTTCTAAAATTTAAAACACCATTAGTTTCATCAGGTAACGCACCATCAAAGTCACTCCATTGATCAATATTCGTAAAGTGTAAGTCAATAGTATCATTTGGATATAATCCTCTAATTTTTAAAATTCGATTAAATTGAACTGTAAAGATACCACCTAAATCAACAGTATTTTCAAAAAAATATTCTCCTGATGTTTTTAACGTGCCACCAAAATCTATATTCTGTAGATAACCCTGTTCAAAATCAACTTTATCATCTATTTCATCGTCAGTATCTAAAACAAGTGCATCGTATTCATCAGAATAAAAACAATCATTACGTTGACCGGCAAAAGGTGCTGCCCCTTGATCTTCTCTTATAGTTTGTACTAATAATTTTGGTAAGTCATCAGGTAAATTTATTACAGCACTTGTAGCATTTTCTGACTTATTATTTTCTTTATCTTTAAATTTTACAAGGTATTCTCCATTCATTAAAGGAACTATCAAATAATCTGTTGTTGCAGAAACTTCTCTTAATAACGTGCTATTAGGCCAAATTCCAGTGCCATCTATTACAGGAGAATGTCTAATAATTGCAACTAACTCTTCTTTATTTCCAGCGTATGTTTTATCAATATTCCATTTAATTATTGCCTCATTTTTTGTGGTAGCTTCTACAGATACATTTAAAGGATCAGGTGGTAACAATATAGGCTGTACGACAGGTGAGGCTGTACTTGGAATAGATTGTTTTGGAATTGTAATAACAGTAGAAACATATTTTGACTTTTTATTATTTGGTGCAACCCCTTCTGACCTAACTTCAAATGTAATTTTTGATAATGGTTTTAAATTATCAATTTCAAAAATCGTATCCGATGTAGTAGCAAATTTAAACGAACCATTACCAATTTTATACCTCACCCCAAAAACAATAGAAGCACCATTAAGACCTCTAGACCAACTAAAAACTGCTTTACTATTAGCCATAATTAAGGGGTATTAACAACAATTACAGAATGTTGTAAATTAGTAGGAACACTTGGTTTTTCATCAAAAGCAGTAATGTCTGTATATGCTAATTCTGAATTTGTATCAGCAGCAGCATAAATAGAATCATTAAATTGTACTCCCTCTATTGTGTAAGTACCATCATTATTATCTATAACGTCAATACATCTAAATTTTTGATGTTGTAAAGAAGTTGAAGTAACAGTGTAAACAGATTGTGATTGAGGTGCTGAAGAAAAAGCACTTACAGTTACGGTCGTACCAGATACAGCACTTATTGTTTTTGATTCAACTGTCCCATCTGGTAATGTGCAATTTAAAGTGAAAGAAGATGGGTTGCTGCTTAAAACAGAAGATAAATCTTTATCAAGAACAATTGATGTTGTGGTAGCACCAGAAGCAATCCTGCCAGCCCTTTGTACTCCTTGTCTCATTTCATCTGCAACTGCAAAAACTTGGCTTGGTAAAACAGCTAAACCATCTAAACCTGTTTGAAAAATTACAACATCAGCATCTAGTTCTTCACTTTTCAACATCCATGTTCCTAATCTTTGTGCCTGATATTTAGAAGAACAACCAAATGCAACTAAATCTTTTACTTGATAACCATATTTTGTAATAAGGTCATAATCTTCAACGACAACTACATTAGGTTTATATAAATTATCTGGATCGTTATATCTAACTCTTATTGAAGTAGATCTAGTTTTTAAAGATGTTCCAGAATAATTAAACACGCCACCAATTACATTTGCATTGTTATAAAGATGAACAGGGTCAACATCAGAACCATTTAAATTACCATGATCTGCACCTACATTGACTGTATTAGCGGCCCAATATGTCATGCCTCTAAATGTACTAGCGAGATTCTGTAATACCTTATATGCATCATTCTGTGCAGCTATTACAGTATTTATAGCAAACCTTGGTTCTTTACCCTCAGGTGTGCTTACTAATTGATTTGCGTATCTTGCTAAAGGGTATAAATCAACCCAACTTATATTTGATGCTGTTACAAAATCCCCTGAGCCATGTTTGTCACTGGTAAGCATATTAAAAAATATACAAACAGGACAAGTTGTCCAATATGCACCGCTTTTTAAACTGCCATTAAAAGAACCGTTAAAACTTAAACTACCATCATTTCTAACAGTGGCATTGTGTGGAATTTTAACAAGTAACCCTTTTACTAAATATGCTCTTGTTGGTAAAGATGAAAAAGCTTCTGTTGAAAGTGATATACCTACACAAGCTGTAAATGGATAGCGACTTTTAAAATCTTGCCGTTCAATCATTGATGTTAATATTACACGATTTGATCTAGTATTTTCTAATGGTGTATTTGTATCTATATCTTCAAAATCACTTTTTTTTACTTCATAATCTTCTTCTTTGTCTGTTATCTTCTGTATTTTTAATAAAAAAGGAGCCTCACCATCTAATTGAATTTTAGGAGTTTTAAATTGATATTCAGATGTACTGATACCTGTAAATGATTTATCATAAACTTCATTGAAACCAGTACCTTTTGACTTAAGAAATATTTTTATTCTTGTCTTTGCATTAAATAATTGACCTCTGGCAATACCCTCCATAGCAGTACAAAATAAAGCTGGAATTGTAAAAAGAAAAACAACTGAAGTTGTATCATCATCAGTAATTTGTTTTATAGTTTTTCCACCACCATAATTTCTAGCAGTAACTTTATTTTCAGCATTTTTAGTTTCGCTGTAATTAGAACCTATTTCTTCAGAAAAATTAGTTAAATTTGAAGCACCACCTTTTTGGTAATCTGAAAGTTGTGGTTGATTTCTTGTTCCATATCTCAATTCATATGTAAAATGTTTTTTTGAAACATTTAAAGTACCTCCTGTTTGTACTGGCGTTTCATCTAGATAAATACCTTTTTTTGCACCAACAATACCTTCTATTGGCCCTTCACATAAAAGGTCGATAACTTTAATTGTGGATGTAGAATTTAAAGCCATAATTATTTTTTTCTTAAGTTATAACCTGCTTGTCGTATTTTAAATACAGCAGAATTAAAATTGATACCAGTATCTATAATCTCAACAAAAGCTATATAATTATTTTTACCGTTTATAAATTGATATGGTAGTTTTGCTATATAGTTAAATTTTTGTGATTTTAAAGTTAATCCTTGTATAGTTGCTTGATTATTTAATACTAAATTATCGGAATCTCTTTCTTTAATAATTATCCTGTAGGTAATAAAACCATCAATTCTTGTAGTGTCATTCTCTCCAACAAAATCAACTAAACCAGCAACTTGAAAAAGTATTTGAAAATCTTCTGTAGTTGTTAAATCATTATTTCCTCCTTCATGATCGCCAAACAAGTGAGGTACAAACTCCTGTTCACCCTCCTTTTCTAAGTCTACTGTAAAATCACTTGTTAAAGCAAAAGAAGTTCCTTTTGCTGCACTTTTTGGGCCATTATACCTTCTTGCCTCTAAACCCCCTGCGGTTGAGTATTTACCAGTTAGTTCTTCACCATTAAGACGTACAGAACTTAAGCTAGGTGGTCTTATATATTTCATTAATGGATCAGATTCGTTTGCTATCTCAATATCTGTACTTAAAATATGACCACCAACTAAAGCTTTTCCATAAACAACTGGAATTGTTTTACCAAGTCCTACAGTATTAGCTGCCCCTGTATAAGCATAACTTTGCGATCCATCAGATCCTCTTGTAATACCACCAGCCCCACCTGTAAAGCCTGATACAGGTGCATCAAAATCAAAACTTGGTAGCTGTGGTTGGGGTGAAATCATATCAGAAACACCAGACAATACAAGTCCAACACCGATCTTTCCAAGAACACCTCCTATTAAACCTGCTGCCCCACCTGTTATACCAAACAAACCAGAAGCACCAGCACCAGTTACCCCAAGTGCAGTTCCAATACCACCAGTAGCAACAATTAAAGCAACCCCCAGTAATGCCTTACCTACTCCACCACTACCACTAATAACAGGTGTTATAACTAAATCATTTTGGCCTAATGGTAAACCTAAATCATCGTAATCTAAAAACTCACCAGCTTGTACAACTGTAAAACCTATCCCATCCTCATGTGCAGTTGCAAAATATTTACAGAGATCAGGATGATTTATATAAAGCAACTTTAATGCTTCACTAGGGGATCTTAAATCATGATAAATATGAGTCTTACCCCATCTATCTCCTAATTCATCTAGCAGCAGAATTTTATGCTGCATATCTAAAACACCCTACAGTTCTTTTTCTATAATAATGGTTATAGTACTCAGAACAACTTAAGGATTCAAATTTTTGATGTAGTATCATATCATTTTCTAGTAAAACAGCACCATGCATAGGTTCTTTTGTCCATATCTTCATTATTAAAACATCATTTGGCTTTCTTTGATCTATATCTATTTGATCAAAATTTAATTTATTTGCATCATTTAAAAAAATACTTTTACAAGTTTCAAAACTTTCTGGCCGTTGATAATCAGGTAAATTTATTCCTAACAAGGCATAATAATCACGCACTATAGAGTAACAGTCAAAAACACCATACTGCCATTGACGACCAATTAAGGATTTATAATTTGCCATATGTCCTGTGGTAAAAGATAGACGTACCATTGAATTTTTGTTGCTTTACAAGTTTTTTTATCTGGTTCGCTTGCATCTCCTCCTTCTGGATGAGAATGAACAATATACTGTAATTTACCTTTTGATCTAGCTTTTAAAAAATCTTTTGGATGTATTGCAAAATTATCTTTTGGTGTATCTGAAATGTTATTACAAGGATAATAAATATCATCCACAACAATTCCACAAGATTCTTTTGGTGCTTCTTCTAGTGCGTGTTCTTTGGCTGCTGTTTTAAACATCATCACATCTGTAATCTTGCATTTAAAAATCCACCAAAAGGTACTTTAGTTTTTTTGCCAGTAAAACGTAATAAACAACTTGAATACTTATGACCACATTTATCATTACTTGCAGAGTTTACTGGATTATCATTAGTATCAAAATATTTTGTCCCGTTATAACCACATTGAGAACCTTTATATAACCAAGGACAATGCTCTACAATTTGTCTTTTTGGTAATCTAAGATTTTGCATATTAATTTTACCAGTAAGTTCAAAAGCTACTGATTCAGGAGTTTCTGCTGCAACCCTATCTATGTACCAAATATCATCAGTCTGTGCTATTGCAGTGGGATCTGCTGTTGCGTTTGTACCACTAGAAAAATTAACGGCATCAATAAATTTTTTATGTGTTTGAATCCTTTTAAGTTCCGCATTTAAAGGATTATATAAAAGCATTAAATTTGTTATTGCATTATCAGCATTTGCAACAGTAAAAGTAGGACGAGGTAATGTACCCTTTGTAACTTTATCAAAACCTTTTACTTGAACAGGTGCTGCAACATATGTAACCCCACCAAAAACTATATTACTTTTTAATTCATTTGTTCCAGCGTGGTAATAGAAAGTTTGATCTACACCATTAACAGCAGCAGTTAATTTAAGTTCAAATAACGTGATTAGTGCAGATGGTTCGAGCTTTTGTATCTCCTCACTTATTTTTGAAGAAGATGGTGATATTTGTGTACTTGTCATGCTTCGGCAACCTCTTCAAATGTTGCATTTATCGTGGCTCTATTTCCAAATGGAATTTGTTTATTCCAATCCCTACAAATAAACTTATTATTTGATTCGTTTGGAATGGTGTAATCGAAAGATTCTACACCAGCACGAGCATCTAAAAAAGTCTCAATCTCGTCTGATTCTGTTTCAGTAAGATTTTTAAAAGTAAGCTTAAATACTTTTAAATTTTGATTTATACCAAATGTGGATCTTTGAGAATACCCCGATCCGAATTGTGCAATACGAATAGTCGGTTTAGATGTTTTTGTTAAACCGTAAGAAGGAGCTACTGTAGTTGGAAAATTTGCCATTAACTTAATAAACCTCCAGACATTTGTTGATTAACAATTTCAGCTTGTACTGCTGATGCTATAACTTCACCTAACTGTGCAGCAGCTTGGTCATCACCTTCAACAGAAGACCCAGAAGCGTCAACATTAACTACCACATTAGTCGATCCTCCTCCTTGTGCAATAACTCCAAGCTTGCCGTCCTTACCACGTTTCAAGGGCATGATACTTTCTGGCCCACTCTCCCCAGCTAACGCTGCTCCATTGGCTAATGGAAAAATTTGAGGACGATCTATTATGCCCCCCATCGCATAAGGAACAATCTTATTTTTAGCAAATACATTACCTTTAGCACTTGGTACAACTTCCCCTCCATCTACAACACCGCCTTTTTCAAATTTTAAGAAATTTTCTAAACCCGGAAATATTCCAAATATTGTTTTAAAAAATAATGCTTTAACAATCATTTTCTGCAAATCAACTAATATTGATCTTGCTAATTCTCCAAAACTTGCTTTACCAGATACAACAAGTTCTGCAAATGCATCACCTAATTTATCTACACTTTGAACTGCTAATGTTCCAATCTTAGTTTCTAAATCTGTTGCTGTATCTACAACTTTCTTTAATTCATCTTTAAATGAAAAAGCTTTTTCTTTCCCTTTATCAAGAGAATCATTTAATATGTTTTGTTTATCAATTTGAAAACTTTTAGTTTCTAACAATATTCGTTCTGTTTGTAAGTCTTCATTTTTTATTCCTTTTGCTTCTTTTATCGCATCAATAAATTTATATTTTCGAGCTAAGATTTTTTGTTGAATTTCATCATCTATTTGAGATATTTCTATTGATCTTTTTAGTTCTACTATTTTATTTTGTGCTGCTTCTGTACTCTTTACATCTTCATCTCCTGTTAAAGTAGCTAGACCAGTTCCTGTAACTGTTCTTCTTTTGTCAAATTGACTAGCAGAAATTTTATTTATTTTAGGTTTTCCTTGTTTTGTACTAAATACATCTATCTCATTAAATATTGCATTGTAATCTTTTAATGCAGTTGCCGATGTATCTGTTATACCTGTTTTTATTGTTTCAAATGCAGCTTTTATATCTAGTTGACTTAATTGATAAGTAATCTTAACTAAATCAACTAAAGATCTTACTAAAAATCTAACAGCAGCAAAAGTAGCAAACGCAGCACCACCTATCAATCTGAATGTACTTGCTAATCCATCCATTGCATCTTTTGAACCACTTATACCTCCGATAATATCGCTAAATGCTTTTTGGAAAGCAGCACCTATAGGTAATACCGCCTCACCTACAGCAAGTTTTAAATTATCCATCTGAAATTTTAATCTTTGACCTGCATCAGCAGATGAATTTGATATTTTTATTGCTGTATCTGCAAAGTCAATATTTAATTTTTTAGCAAATTTAATAACTTGGTCTAATCCAACCGTCCCATCTCTTAAGTCTTTCTGTAATTTCTGCAAACTACTACCATTAGCTTCTGCAAATTTCACAACAGCACCAGCCAATCTTTCACCAAGCTGACCTTGTAATTCTTCAGCCGACACCTTACCTTTACCAAAAATTTGCGACATCGCACGAATCGCAGATTGTACATCTTCTGCATTACCACCAGTTGCTTTAATAGCGTTTGAAACACCAGTAAAAACTTCTTCTGCGTCTTTTATAGTTCCACCAGAACCTAATACAGAAGCAGCTAAAGTTGTGAACTGTTTAGTAGATGCAGCTATTGGTACGTTTAAATTTTTAGATGTTTCGGTAATAATACGAAGACCTTCTTCAAAAGTAACTTGATCTTTGGTAACACCTTTCAATGCTATTCGTAATTTTTTTATTTCTGATGCGTATGTTGCAGCTTCAGATGCAAACTTTACACCACCAGCAACAGCATCTACCCCAAGACCAATAGCACCACCAGCAATAGCCCCCGGAACTCCTCCTTTAATAAAACCTGCTGCACCTCCCACTTGTGCAGAAGGAGGAAGAAATCTACCAACAGCACCAGTTAAAGCAGCACCTCTACCTGCTTTAAATCCAGCCCCAAGTTTTTGAAAAGCACTTTGTTTTTTGGTTGAATTAGTAAGATTATCCATTTTGAGTCTTAGCCTATCTATCTCACCACCAAGTTTTTTATATGCTGCACCTCCAATACCAACATTATCTTTTAACTGCTTTAATGCTGCTATTTGTCTATTAAACGTATTAACACTTCGTTGACCTCTTCTGTCATAAGCTGTTATTGATTTTATTGTCTTATTTAATTCTTTTGGAGTTAAGCCAATATTCTTATTTAATTTTGCAAAAGTAGAAGAAAGTTTTCCTAGTTTTGTAACACCCTCAACTTTTATTATTATTTTTTCAATATTGACATTTTTAGCCACTACTTTTTCTCCTTATTAATTTCTTTCATGGCTACAGATTCCATAAGTTGTAAACCTTCTAGCATTTCTTGTCGGTTATCTACATGATAGAGGTCAAACAGTCCTCCAGCAAGCAATAACACCTCGTATTTTAACCCTACTATACCTCCAAAAGACATATTCCATTGTGTTTGGCAACGAAGAAACATATTTACAATATCCCAGTTTTCTTGAAAAACTTCAAAATCTACTTTTTCTTCTTGTTGCTTCTCGATTTTTACACCAAATGCAGCAGCATCTTGTTGTGTTTCATCTATAACTTGTTTGCCACCCGAAGCCCAGTATAAGGCAGCATCAGTTAGTTTCCCGATTGTGCATTTGCATAAAACTTCTTAAACGCTTCCAAAACTCCAGCAACAAAATCAATATCTTCTGAAAATTCTTTTAATGTTTTATCTGAAAATTGTATAGGTGTTCCATCTTCCTCATTAACATCAGTCCATCCAACTAATACTTTTTTTAAAGCCTCAAACTCTGACGCTGACTCAAAATCATCAAGCTCTTTTCTAGACAAACGAATAAATTGACCAGTAAAAGCTGTTGTGTCAAATTCACCAATCTTAGTTTCTGAGGGTGTTTTTACCTCAACAGGCCAAGAATACACCTTGGTCTTCTTTCTAACAAATGCCATAAATTAAGCTATATACTCTTCTACTCTACCTCAGTAGTCAATACTTACTAAGTAAAGACTAAACCCATCTCGTCATTTGCCGAACTTGGTACAAGTGTGTATGGAATCTCTAACATAGTCACTCCATCAGCTTCTCCGTAAGCAACATCTCCAATATCTACTTTTGTGCTACTAAATCTACAGATATTACCAGCAGCAGTACCATGAGTAACAGTCAAGTTACCTAATGTCGTATCAACTAAGGCAGCAGCAAAATAATCTTTCTGTGCCATTGTTGGAGCTTCTATTGTTACAGAACCATTAGCTGCTCTGTCTGTTAACAATACTTCTTTTGTACCACCAACAAGTTCTCTATAAACTAAAGAGTTGCCTACGTCCATTGTTAAACTCATTAAAGCACCAGCGTAAGACAACAACTGAAAACTGGTTGTATTTCCATTTTTAAAGATTAATGGAGTTGCTTGATTTCCGTAAGTGACTGAAGGTAAGGCAGTATCAGTTGGAGCATTATAAATTCCAGTAAAAGAGAAATCTATCGAAGGAATTTCGCCAACGGATGCGCTGAGACTGAAATTTCCTCGACAACCAGTAACAATATGCCTTACACCATCTACGTTGTAGTGGATAGTAACAGATGAAAAACTAGCTGAAATAGGTTCATAAGTGACCGATGTATTAGCAACAACGGTTTCACTGAAACCACACGCTTTAAGCGCACTTCCATATCTAGGTGCAGTACCAGCAGTACCAGATCCGGCAAGTTCTACCGAAAAGGTACATTCAACTCTAGTGTTTGCTAGTAGCTGTTGCGATGCACCTAAATAAGGTCTTACAACATCTCTATTAACCACATCACTTGATTGTGGTGTAATACTTAAATCTCTTACGAGAACAACATCTGTTGCTGCTGGAGTAGGGTCAGTTCCGTAGCTGCTTTCAGCTTCAATCAGAATTACTCTCTTCCTTGTCAGTTGTGCCATCTGTAATTACCTCTGTTGGGGGTTCAGCTTGTGAAGTTTGTTGAACTAGCTTACGTTTGCCAGTTTTCGGGTTCAGTATGTAAGTACCGCCCTCATTTGGAATTTCATATTCCATGATAATCAATCAGGGTTGTTAGGGTTGCAGTTACATCATAAATCATGTTGATAAATCATTATAACTACTCCTGTAATCTACTTCATATTCACAGGTTATTATCCCTGCTGGTTGATCCGCCTCAATAACATCAAAGCTTACTGTCGCTGGTCTTACATCAATCGCAAGCCCTCCTAGCGTTGGATCAGCAACTATCTTAGAATGTAAACTTTCAACTGTAGGATCTAATGAAGTATCAGGTGTTTGTGATCTAACAACTACAACGATTCTTACTCTTAATGTCCAATCTATCTTTAGATAGGTTGCACTATTAACCGTAGGTTCGTCTGTTACAAATTCAAGAACAAGAGAAAGTGATTCATCTCTTGTCATCGGCTCTACACGACTTCTATAGATCCGAGTTCCTACTCCTGTAGTCCCTGTTAACTGAGTTTTGATTTTTGCTAATATTTGTTCTCTTTTACTAGCCATTTCAAACCTTCATTAATGAAATTACAGATAAAGTACCGTCATCTATTTTTCTAGCACTTCTAACTTTGTATTTAACATCGCTGACTTCTAATTCGGTGTTGTATGCAAGTGAACCTAAATCAACAGTTTTAACTGTTAATTGATAATCCGTTGTTAAGACACGATCATCAGCAACAATTTCGTCAGGTTGTTCTAAAATACCTTTATAAGTAGTACCGTCATAAAATACATTCTCAGAAAAATCTCCAAAGAAAGTATTTATATCCTCTGTAAAAGCCATGAGAAAAAAAAGCCCTCGGTTGAGGGCTACTTATTTAGCCGTACTTTTTAAGACCAATTAAATTGATACTAAAAGTAAATGTTGGGGATGATCCACCGATTGTTTGCACAATCTTGATGAAACGCTTGCTTGAATCTTTATTGATTGCAAGTGTTTGCATTGAAGCAGAGCCAGTTACCTGTGTAAAAGTAGCACCAGATA
>VMHT01078138.1_pt1 | contig 12342 bp, 10 predicted proteins | sample 4693611 | NCBI WGS metagenome assembly VMHT01 (sample SAMN12280063, study PRJNA550983) | marine metagenome | isolation source: seawater sampled from same location over 5 years 0.02-0.2 micron viral filtrate | place: USA: collected off the coast of southern California halfway between the port... ...
AGGAATTTTAAGCAACCAGCGGCCTCTCGAATGGCTTTGCTGGTCGCTCCTTTCGCACCGATGATGACCGCGATGCGGTCTTTGGGTACACGGGGCAGCGACTGGCGCATGATCGGCCGTGAGGCCCGATGCTTTTCAATCCCTTGTCCTTTGCTGGAGCAGTGAAAGAGCAAAGCCCACGAGCACCAACACGAGCAAGGTTGGGGCAAACGACGGCACCAAGCCGGGAGCGTCCAGCGATGCGCCCGTCACAACGAGGTAGTTGTTGTTGTTCCCCTCGTCGTACTCGTCAATCACGTCAGCGAAATCGATGACCAAACGCAGGTCGAATTGACCCGACCGTGGCACGGTGTATTGCCACACGATGGTTTCAGAGCTGTTGGACAGCGTGCCAGCGGGTAAATTTCTGGTTTCCATAACCGTCCAGGAGACGTCGGAAGAACGGTCGGCTGGCGCCGTCTCCAATCGAACGATCACGCTGCCTCCGTAGTCTTCGTTGGACTCGAGGACGCTGGTGATGCTGACGTTCCCGGTTTGTTCTCCAGGCCGGACGACGATGCGGTCCACGTTGGTCTGACTCGTGTTCCATGAGAGGTCAAGCCCGGGAAGGATCTGATAGGACGACGCCGAAGTGGTGTAGTCGTTGCCGGCCTCGTCAACCAGAACGGCTCTCAGCATAAGGTGCTGGCGCGACTTGGTGGCCCAACTGGCCAGACCGATTGAGCCCGACAGTCCGTTGACGCCCATTGTCAACCAGCGGCCCGAAAGGTCTGGGGTCTCGCCCACGCCGTTTGAGTCGAAACCGTACTGGATGTAAGATGCGGTGTTGTCAATGCCCGAATCGGCGTCTTCGGCGTTGAAGGTTACGTTGGCCGCACCGATTCGGCTTGTGGTCAGTTCGTCCACGCTCCACGACAACCCAACGGGCGCCGTTTGGTCAACACGGATCGTAAAGGCGCTGCTGGTCCCCGTGTTGCCAACACGGTCAACAGCACGGAGGTTGAGGGTGTGAACGCCCTCCTCAAGGGTCAACGTGAGAGCGTCGTTGGAAGTCGAGGTCCAGTCGTTGTTGCCCAAGGCGTACTCCACGCTCGCTGCCCCCGACCCTTGGCCGTCGCTTGCCGAGGAGATGAGGCCACTGACGGTCACCGTGCTTGATTGCTGCCAGGCATCACCGTTTCCAACCGATATCGTTCCGATGGTCGGTCCGGTTCGGTCAATGCCGATGAAGAGTGTGGCGGTTGAGGAAAGACCTGAATGATCGTGCACCGTCAATCGCGGCGACCATGTTCCTTCCTGCATGTTTCCACTGGACCAATCCCAGCCGTAACTGAGCGAGGATGGACCGTCCGTTGACGGGGCTCCCGGACCGGGAACGTTGGCCAGCGTGGCCTGCTTGAGATCATCGTCGCTGGCGCCCCAACGGAAGGATATGGCGTCTTGTGCACCGATGTTGAACCACGCTCGGTCGGACAAGCTTGCGCCGGTGCCTGCATCGGGGTTGAGGACGGTGAAGGCGGTGATGGCGGGAACCTGGTTCACGATGTCAAACCACCCGCTGTACGCCAACGCAAAACTTTCGCTGTCGCTGTCCCATCCTGACGCACGCAGTTTGTACGTGTCATTGGTGTATTCGGTGGTGTCAAACGGGTACATCCACGGGGTGGTCGTGAGGTTGACCAGCGTGTCCCACGTGCTTTCATCCGTGGTGATTTCGATGAGCAAGGACTCGAGCGTCCCGGTGCCGCCAACGCTGAAGGTAAGCGCATGAGTGCCTTTGACTTCATCGTTTTCAGCCGGGCCGTTCGAAAACCCAAGGCTAAGACCCGATGCACCGCTGGCGTGGACCTCCTGAGTGCTCTGCAAGAGCGTTGGCGCCGGGGCAGAAGCTGGGAGGAAGGAACAAAGCAAGAGGGTGACGAGCCAAACGGCCGCACTGCTTCGTCCCATGCCTCTTCCACACCTTGGGTGAGCCTTCAACTCTCCCCTTGTCCGTCAGCGGATTGAGACGTTCACCGTCCCTCCTTCCTTCGCCACCCCCAAAAAGGCGTTGCATCATCGTATTTTCCGCCGTTCTTGGAGATGGGTTCAAGTGCTTTGCATGTCCAAGCAAATGCATGGAGCCGAGGGCCAAGGCGTTGTTCCTCCTCAGCCTTTTGCTGGTCAGCGTGCTTCCGCTCTCCGGGCAGGCTGGAGAGAGCGGCGGTGTTCAGTCCTCGGCCGTTCAGATGTCGCTGACGCCCAGCAACCCGCTGATGGGGGGCTCGGTGGATGTTGAGGTCATGTTGTACAACAGTCAGCAGAGCGATGCGTTCTCGGTTGAGGTGGCGTTCTACAAAGAGAACATATCACCCAACAATCGCCTGCTGCTCGACCAAGTGTCGATACCCGCTGAGTCGTGGTACACTGCGAGCACCACTTGGTCGGGTTTGACCGAAGGCGTCCACAAAATATGGTTTGAATTCTCAGCCGGTGGTGATGTTCAGGTTCGCTTCAACAAGGAATTCACCGTGGCGGGGTTGGCCAACCTTCGAATCGACACCGTGGCTGTTGACACGTCGACCGTTGTGTATGCAGGAGACAGTGTGGCCTTGTCCACTCAGGTACTCAATTCTGGGAGCGTGGACGCAGCAGCCTCCAAACTGCTGGTGCAAGTTCCTGAGTTTTCCGACGTACTCCTCGACACACCCGCGCTCACCGCTGGGTCTTCGGCTTGGGTGAACACCACCATCACGGCTCCGAGCAGCGGCGTTCACAACGTTCAGGTGACCCCCGACGCAGAGAACGCCATCGAGGAAGCCTCGGAGATGAACAAAATGGCCACGGTGGAACTGAACGTTGCCACACGAATGGATTTGAGCTTCAAAGATGACCTGACCGTCACGACCGTCGAGGGTGCGCTTGAGGGGCCGTGGACCGTGGAAGGAACGGTGGTCCGAACCAACGGAACGGGCCCGTTGGACGTGCCCGTCTGGGTTCAACTCCCTAACCCAGACGGTGGGCTCATCACCGGTCAACCGTTCACCGTCTCCTTCAGCGGCGTGGGTTACAGCGAGCAATCGTTCAGCACGCAACTCAGTTCAACCACGCTAAGCCCCCTCCCGGACGGTGACCACGTCATCACGGCGAAAATTAACCCGTTCAACGAAGGTGGATTTGAGCAAGAGCACCTCAACAACGATGTGACGTCCGGCGTCCTGACCATCTATCCGATTCCAGATGTGTACGTTGACGCCAACGCACTTCCAACCGTACCCTCGGTCCAGTCCGGCGAAGACGTCGAGTGGCGGGTGACCATGGAGAACACAGGGGACATCGGCGTATCGGGGAACGTTCAGTACGAGTTCGATGGCCTGCAAGGCCAATCTCCCCCCATCCTTTTGGACGCAGGTGAAGCGTTTACCTGGACCGTTTCGCTCCCGACCGCCCTCGGAGCGCACACGGCAGAATTCCAGGGCCAGTGGGTGTCAGCACCGGGAAGTTGGGACGCCAACAAACAGAATTCCTTCGCCACCGGATCGGTTCTGGTGGAGTCCAAACTCAAACTGGACTGGGAATTGGCCTCGTTGGAACTGCTCGACGCAGAGAACAACCCCGCGACGATGCCGTTGATCGACGGAGAAGCCTACACGCTGACCATCGGCTTGACCAGCCAAGAAACGGGTCAGGCGAACTACACTTGCCAGGACAGCAGCAACACGGTCCTCTCTTCAATGGGTGTCAACGTTGAAAACCGCGGCGATCGCACGTCGCTGTCCTGCACCTTTGCAGCCACGGCCTCCATGACCACGGTTCGTTTGATTCCCGAGGATTCGTCCATCAGCTCAACGTTTTCGCGTTCCTTTACAACCTTAGCCACCAATTCTGGAAGCGACGACGCCGGTTCCTCATCCGAAAGCGGCACGGTGGTGCTCTTCGGTACCATTGCCGTCGTTCTCATCGCAGCCCTCGTTGCTGCGGTCGTTCTGACCCGCGAGCGAGAAGAAGAGGTTGAGCGAGACATCTTTGAGTACTGTCCGGCTTGCGATGGGGAACTGGAAGGCACGGAAGATCGCTGTCCTCACTGTTCGTTCAACTTGAAGAAAGCGCGCAATCAATTTCACAACTGCCATGAATGCGGTGAAACGGTCCCCGACCTCATGGAAAATTGTCCGTACTGCGGTGCGCAACAAGACGTTTCGTCCTTCTTTGAGCGACGAGAGCGACGGGAACCTCGCCAAGTGGTGAAGGAAGAAGTGGCTCTGCCGGAGGAAGACGAGGACGAAATCGTCACCGGCACGCAGAACTTCGCCGACACGGTGAAGGAATTCGGGTTCGATGAAGAGCATCTCGAAGAGGAATGGGACGCCAACATCGAAGCGGCTGAAGCCGAGGTTGAGGCCGCCTACGACCGCCGCTATGCCGATGAAATGGCGATGGAAGAAATGACCGATGAGGAGATTGAAGCCTACAAAGAACAGGTCACCACGACGCTCAGTGCCCGTCGAAGCGACGACGTTCAGGATCTCGACAGCATTCTTTCAGAGAAGGGCGAACTCAAGTCGTTGGCAGAAGAAACCGGTGAATTGAGTGCATCGGACGCTGCGATTCGCGAGCAACTCTTCGAAATTACGGGTGAGGACGGTGTCCTTCCGGGTGAGAAAGTCAAGATCGGCATGAGCTTGACCGACTCCGCCTTCGCAGGCAACGAAGTTTCCGAGGCAACGGCGAACTTTTCGTTTGAAGACAAGGGAGAGAAACCCCCCGCGCAGATTGAAAAGAACGTCGCAGAACCTTCACCGGTCAAGGGGCGTAAAGCCGTCCGTCGCCGCCCCTCTCGCCAAGCGAAGAAGGAAAAGGCGCCGGCTGAAACCGACGAGTGTGGCGCTTGCGGTGCCGACGTGCCGGTTGGAGCCACCGAGTGCGGCGTATGCGGCGCAAAGTTCGGTTGAGTGTCTGTCAGCGTTCATAGGGCTCGTCATCGCCGTAGCTCGGCCTTCGCTCGCTTCATTCAGACGCCACGACCACCGCCCTTCGGGTCTTGAAATGCTCGCACCGGCCGCGGCGTGGACTTCATAGGGTCAGGGCTTGTGGTTCCACCATGCGGCGACCCGGCCTCGGAGCAGCCCTTCTCTTGGCCGTCCTCATGGCGTCCACTTCGGGGTGCATGGGGCTCATCGCAGCGCGAGAGTCCGTGGAGTCGCTGCGAGAACCGGCCTATGAAAGCCTGAACAACAGAAAAATCACCGTCCAGCATGAGTTCACCTCCCTCACCGATTACGCCAACGAATACACGAACCGGTCCACGTTTGGTGTGTCCGATCAGACCACCGAAATTGGTGTCTACTTCAAGGTCTCATTTGAGCTCTCAAGGAACCTTCCATCCACGTTTTGGGACAACGAGAGTCGTTACGTACGTGCAACCCTGACCGACAGCGAGGGCATGGTTCAGTGGGAACAGGACGTGAGCGAAGATGCCAGCCCCCTCGAAGAGGCTCTGCAACCGAATCCGTCCTTTGCTGAGGGCGAGTGGGAACTGGACATTGAAGCCAGGGGTGGTGGAGAGAGCACGCTCGGGTCGGTTCGGGACAACTTCGTGATCATCGTTACCATCACCAACAGTTGCACTCAGTACCCGCTGGTCGATGTCTGTGAATGATTCACGCAAGACGTTCGCTGCAAGCATGCCGTCGTGAGCAACTATGACATTTTCCAGGCCGTTCATGATTCCGACGGGCGCCGCCCTCAGCCATCGCCGTTTGAACGGCTTCAATCTGAGCGTTCAATTCGTCGTTCGCTTCTTCGTTCCAGAGCAGTTGGTGCAGGTTGTCGGGCCCGTAGCGGAGCAGCGCATACGGCGGTGAGCGACCCGTCGTCGTCTCGACGAGTCGTGCGTAGGCGAGGGCCTGGAGTCGATGGGAGGCGTGCGGAACGGGGGGGACCTTCCCCGTCTTTTGTTCAACGGGAATAAACTCTGAATCGATGATGACGATTTGATCGGGCCTCCCTCGAAGTCCCGTCGATTTATCCACCAGCAGGCTTGAGGTCTCCTCGTCGTCTGAGTACGAGATTTCGTCGTTTGCGTTCAGGTCGTTCATCGAGGCGATGCGCACCGCTTCCTCGTGGTTTTGCAGCGCTCGTCGCAGAACCACAGAAGCAAGGAGCGTCCATCCAATGGTGGTCAAACCGAGAATGTAGGACGCCTGCTCTCGGTTTTCAGCGAACAACAGGGCGATTGAATGCAGAGCGAGCACGATGGCGGACACGAACATCGAAACTTCCAAAACACCTCCCTGAAGCCATCCACCCATGAATCCGCGGGGTTCAAACACCGGGTCAATTGTTTCGCGTCGCCCGTTGAGGGCGGGGCGAAACGACTCCTTCAGTCCAACCGCTCTGCGCCAAGGGAGCAAGACGGCTGCGATGCCCACCAAAAGGAACGCCAGCGCTCCGGCCGCCAGACCTCTCGAGAAGTCAAGGATGTTCAAACCGAGGTCATCGATGTACTGGAACGCAATCGTGTCGATGAGCAAGACCACGACGACAGCGTACCACCATTGCCAAATCAACAGACTTCGCTTGGTGGCGTACTGATGGTCTTGAAGACGCGTGATGGATTCATGGATGGCGAGGTGGTCGTCTCTTCCTTTTTCGATCGCCTTGCTCGTTCCGCTCGTTCCCGTTGCGGCAAGATGCCAAGAAAGGGGACAGTAGGTGTAGCGCTCGAGGTCGCTGGCGCTCACGGGAAGAGGACGGCCGTCGCTTCCACGCCATCGGCCGTCATCGCCTTTCTTGGCGCCGGGGTGGGTCGGAGCAGAGCCGCTTACTGTGGCCATATCCCCCGACATGGAACCGCCAACATCCGTCTCTCTATTGAGTCCTTTTCCGGAGTGTGCGGGTTAATTTTGAGGCATCACTGAGGTCAGCGTGCGACGAAGCGGTTTAATACAGGGGGTCTGTGGGCGGCTTGCTGTGGTTCAACATGTCCGAAGAAGCCAGTCTACTCGTGTCCGCCGAAACCTACGAGGAGAACGCCGTCAACATCGGTACGCAACAGAAGAGCGCCGACATGAGCCGCTTCATTGACCGGGTCCGAGAAGACGGCCTCTACCTCCTTGACATTCCCACCACGGACGCTCGTATTCGCTCCATAGCAGCGCTGCTGAACACGTACGACGCCCCTTCCATCATGGTCGTTAGCGCACGACAGTACGGACAGCGACCTGCTCGCAAGTTTGCTGAGGCCGTCGGAGCCCACTCCGCCGTTGGTCGCTTCATCCCCGGTTCACTGACCAACCCTGCCCTTCGCTCCTACCTTGAACCCGATATTCTGTTCGTGACCGACCCGGCCAACGATCAACAGGCTCTTCGAGAAGCGGTTGCATCGGGTTTGCCCATCGTTGGCATCGTCGACGCAAACAACCACTTGCGCAACGTTGACATCGCCCTCCCTGCAAACAACAAGGGTCGTCGTTCTCTTGCTCTTATCTACTGGCTCCTCGCTCGAGAGGTGCTCAAGGTTCGCGGAGAAACCACCGACGAAGAGTGGGCGGCTCGCGAGGAAAACACCCTCGAAGACTGGGAATCCACCTTCTGAGTCTACGCCGGCTGAGCGAGGTACTCGCTGATGGCATCGGCTCTGCCCTTGTCGGTTTCCTGTTGATGCATGAGCGTCCGAATTTTTTTGGCACCTGGAAGGCCTTTGGTGAAGGCGATGGCGTGCCGCTGCATCCATTTACCCTGAATTCCAACGGTCGCTTCGGACAGTTCGATGTAGCGGTCCCAACACCATTTACGAGAAGCAAACGCCTTCCCAACGTCCGTCAAATCCAGCCAGGCTTCGTTTGTGCGCACCCAGGGCAAATCGTGGAGTTCCATCCACCCCAAACCGACCTTGATGTCTGAGAACACCGTTGGTCGTCCGATGGCGCCGCGCCCAATCATCAGCCCTGAAGCTCCCGTCTGCTCCAGACATGCAGCTGCTGAAGCTGCGTCAATCACGTCGCCGTTGGCCACCACCGGGACCTCCACGGCCTCCACCGCTTCCTTGATGCTCGTCCAGTCGGCCTCGCCGGAGTACCGTTGCCTGAGGGTGCGTCCGTGGATGCACAGGCGTTGTGCACCGACCTGTTCCAGACGCTGGCAAATCTCGGTTGAATTGTTCGACATCGCTCCACCGGTTCCAAGCCGCATCTTAGCGGTAACAGGTACGTCCACGCGATCAACGATGGTTTCCACCATCCCCACCAAGCGGTCCGGCTCGCCCATCAACGCAGCACCGGCGCATACCTTCGTCACCTTGGGTGCGGGACACCCGAAATTGAGATCGATGATGTCGGCAGCGGGCGCAAGCATCTCTGCAGCCGCGGCCATGTCCCCCGGGTCGCCACCAAAGATTTGGGGGATGAACGGCACCTCAGTTTCATGGGTTTCCATTCGTCGCCACGACGTGGCGGCTTCCCGTGTCAACGCCGTGGAGTTGGTGAACTCCGTGATGGTGATGTCCGCTCCGCATTCCTTTGCAAGCAGCCGGTAGGGCAGGTCGGTGACCCCCGACATGGGCGCTAAATGAAGCGGGCGCGCCTCACCGTCCCAAGGGCCCTGCTTTGAAGCGATGAAGGACGACATGGCAACACCGTTCAGGCAGAGGGTTTGGAAGCAGCAAGCGCCTCATCGAGCAGCCCTGCCACTCGGACCATGCGCCGCATGACTCGATCCAATCGGTCCTGCACGCGTCGCTGAACCGCTGAAGCGCTGGAGCCGGACATGCGGTACCCCATCGGAAGTCGGCCACCAAGCAAATTGAGGAGCAGCATTTGCTCTCTGGCCTCAACCGTCTTGAGATGGCTCGCCACGTCGTCGACGCCCAACGAACCCTTGGCCAAGGCTCTCAACAGCGCCGATTGCTGTTCTTCACTGAGCAACCGTTGGAATCCACCTTTTTTGAGCATCCAATCCTCTCCCCGACGTTGGTGCTGTGCGGTCATGGCCGTCCACAACGCCGTGTTCAGGCGGTCGGTTCGAGGCACTCGTTCCACCATGCCCGAGGCGCGAAAGCGTTCCAAAATCCGCCCGATTCGGGCCTTTTGTCCGCCGTGGAGTTCGGTTGCTTCGTCGAGGGAAAGCGGTAGATTGCGTTCCAGAAGCGTGGAGAACAAGCGCACTGAAAGAGAGTCCTCGTTTATTTCAGACCCTGGCCGTTCACCCAAGAGACCGAAATCGCCCATCCAGTGCGAAAGCAGGCTCCCCTGTGCATCGTCGGGCATGGGACGGTGGTCCACCAGCCCCAGAGAAAACGGAGCGCTTTCCTCCTGCGGGAGTTCCACCGGCAACGGCTCGCCCGATCGGCCCCACCGATCGCTGATGAGTTGAAATCGCTGCTGAAGCAGCATCGTGCCGTGTTGCTGGAGATGAGCGACGGCGTTTGCAAGGGAGCCGCCTCGAAGGTAGTACTTTCGCCACCCTTTCCCCTCGTTGGTAAACCCGATGAGACCGGTGTCGACCAGTCGGGACAGATGATGGTTCAATGAGGCGGGCATCTGGGCCAATTCATCGGCCAGCATTTGCGCGTCCCAACTTTGCTCCGGGTGGCCGAAGAGATGGTCTCGCAACAATCGGTGAACGGGCCCGGCCCGACCGTGGTCGGCGGTGGCGTCGCCGCGTTTTCGAACCAGAGAGAGGGTGTCGATCATCCAAGCGACAAGGCCGTCGACGTCTCGTTCGGTGGTTGGCAGGGGGTGTTCGACCAAGCGCACCGAGAACATGCTTTGTCGGTGGTGGCATGGGTCTTTGAAGGCTGTGTAACTATTGTCGCTCAGGCGACAGATTTCGTAAATCGCTTCATGACGACGTTGCCGCACGGCGCTCGTCGATGAACTCGTAATCAACCCCGGCAGCTCGCGTGTAGATGTCCAAATCAATGTGGGGCATGAGTTCAATTCGGTCTTCACGGAGAATTCCACGACGACGGAGCACTTTGACGGCGCTGTGGACGGTGGCTCGTGTGCGGCCAAGGCGTCGGGCCAAGGCCGCTTGAGACCTCGGCACACCTTCTCGGTCGATGTTTTCGAGGATCATTCGCTGAACGGGAGAAAGACCGATGGGGAGTTGTTGGGCCATCCGTTGTTCTCCAACCACGGTGCTTCGAAGCACCTCCACCTGACTGGGACCGCCCGCAAAATAACACGTCCGCCCGTTGACCGGCATGACGGTGACCGCTCGGCGGGTTTGCAAAACATCGAGATGATGGCGTAACGTTCCGTTGGCCGTGCTCAAAACAATCTGAAGTTCTCGATAGCAAAGTCCGGGTCTGGCCTCAAGGGTGGACAGGATTCGTCTGCGAAGGGGATGTTCGTGGGACGTGGCGCGGGTAGAAATTCCGCCGATGGCCATCGCTCCAACGGTGCCGGCAAAGGTTGCAAGTCCACCTGCGAGCCCAGCAACACCGCTTGCCGCAGTGGTCAACCCTGCCGCCAGCCAAGGGCGTTGACGAGTCCACTGGGCAAGCAAGGGCATGCCTCGGAGGTTGTTCTTCTCCTCCCTTAATCCATCGCTGTTTTGAGCGATTGAGTCGATCAGCCCTGAACGACCGAACCGGCGACCATTTTGAGATGGGCCACCAGCGGCGAAAGAAGACGTCCACAGGTCCTTCCGTGGTCGCTCAGTTCGTAGTTGACTTTGACCGGGGGACCGTCGGTGACAAGGCGGAGCACAAGCCCTTCCTCGGAAAGGAAGCGGAGCTTGTCCGACAGGGTTCGACTTGAGATGCCCGAGAGCATGTTTTTCATTTCATTGAAGCGTCGCGGACCGGTGATGTAGAGCGTGGCGAGAATTTCGATGGTCCAACGAGAAGCAAAGACGTGAAGCGCTTCGACGGCGGCCTCAACTTCCCATTCTGCGTTGTAGGGCCCCTTGTTGGAATGCTTGGCGAGCAGCTTGCGGATTTTTGTGCCTTGTTCAATCGTGCTCTGAATGTTGCTCTCGATGACGGAAAACTGTTCGTTGGGAATGGACATCGGTGGCTCGGGCATGGGCTCTCGACCCCTCCGAATCAGCAACACTACTTGATTTCTTTTCCACACCTACCAAGCAGACCCTCTGCAACCGGTTTACCTAACAACAGAGAAGGTCATCCATTGAAGAAGCGGGGCGCTGTCCACACGACATGGCGTCCCCGCCCCCCTCTGCCAACGCCCTGCGGGTGCTGCTGGTGAGAGGCGGTGCTCTGACGCCGTATTCCGGTCTCGGAGGTGCGCATCGCGTTCTTGTTGAGCATCATCTGGCTGGGCGTTTTCCTGACGTGTCCATGATGTCGGTGTTGGAATATCCAGAGCAATCCTCGTCCTTCGGTCGACTGCGGTACCGTTGGAGCAAACATCCCAAAAACGTTCGAACGTACTGCAAACAACACCTCGGGCCCAACGACGTGGTCCACATCACCGATCAAGAACAAGCTCACCTCGTGCCTGCTCGCTTTCCAGGACGCCCAAAAGTCGTGGTGACGGTGCACGATTTGTTTCATTTCTTCCCTCACAAAGTGTCCGTGCCCGTGTCGGGCCGAGGTGAGCATCAACGGGACGAAGACGTTCAGGTTGGCGATGGCTCACCGGGCTTGGCTCGAAGGCTTGACCTCTCCAAGTTGCGAGCGGGATTGGGTCGAGCGGATTTGTTGGTGTGCGATTCCGAGCACACCCGCCGCACGTGCCGTGAAGCGTACCCGAGCGTGAAGGCCATCACCGTTCCACTTGGGCTTGAAACCGAGCGCTATGCGCCATCCGAGGCGCAACCCAAGAACCTCAAGTTCAACCTCCTCTACGTCGGGTCGGCCGATCCTCGAAAGCGGCTTCAGTTTCTCACTGACCTGCTGAACACATCGGGTGATGAATTCAACCAGACCACCGTGTTTCACGTGGTGGGTGATCAAGGCACTTCGACCACAACCCTGCTTCAGAGCCTCGACGTGGAGGTGGTCGTTCATCCACGCCTCGACGATGAAGCCATGATGAAGCTACGGCACAAGGCTGACCTGCTTCTGTTCCCAAGCGCCGCTGAAGGCTTCGGGTATCCACCCGTTGAATCCATGGCATCGGGCTGTCCGGTTCTCTGTTCTGACCTTCCGGCCCACAACGAATTGATGCCAGAAGGCACCTGTCTCCCAGCTGGCGATTCAGAGGTGTGGTTGAAGGCTCTCGCTGACCATCACGACGCTTGGAGAGCCAGTGAGCAGAAAGTGGCCGATGAGCGTTTGATGGAGCACGCACGGCGATTCTCATCGAAGGTCTTCGTGGAGAACATGACCGCAGCCTACCGTTCCCTGTGAAGGATGTGTAAGTTCCGACTACAGATTCTTATTAGGTGAAGCGA